>OLQG01000375.1_pt1 | contig 37565 bp, 50 predicted proteins | sample 1672221 | NCBI WGS metagenome assembly OLQG01 (sample SAMEA3136660, study PRJEB25190) | human gut metagenome | biome: human gut; feature: human-associated habitat; material: faeces | place: Austria | collected 2013
ATATTTATATTTTTCATAAAAATAAAAGATATATAAATATATATTTATGCTATTTTGTTATAAAATCATTGGGTTTTAATAAGATAATAAATATATAAATGCGAGTATTTTTGTATTTTATATATATTTATTTTTTAAATAAACGTGTGAATTTGCCGATAATATATGGCTTTTTGATGTGTTTATAGATAAATTTATATGAGTATTTTTTATATTTTTTATTTATTCCATTTTATATCGAAATATTTTTTTGCTATCTGCGGATATCTCTTCTCAAACTCAGCCAGGTTCGAAAATCTATGCTTTGATCTTCCAAGCCTCTTCTCAATTTTATTAATGCTTTTATATAATCTATCCAGCGCACATTCAAAAGCACCAATGCCAGAAAAGAAACTGCTTAATTTTAAATCATCAAACAAAAACGGCATAGCTTTATATAACTCAATAAAAATGTAATATAAAACGTCTACCACAATAGAATTACCGGCTTGTTTGTACAACTGTGTATTGCTAACTACTTCTTCTGCTGCATCAAACGCACTATCAGAAAAACCCATAAGCCTAAAACATTCTCTTGGTGTTAATTTTCTGATTCTAATATTATTAGTTTCAAAAACATAATTGTCCTTTTGTACAGAAGTTAATGTATTTGTACACCCATTATGATTAAATTCTAATCTCTGTTCAGTCTGTATTCCAGGAGTACGATCTGATGGATTTTCTGGATTTCTTCCTCGACTTGCACAAATAACTTTATCATCATATTCAATCCTACATATGCCAGTTTCTGTCGCAGTAATTGTAGGTGATATATTTCCACAGTCTTGTACCTTACCTCTTCTTGTATTTGAATCAGGATAAGATAAGTCTGCAACGCCACCTACTTCGCATTCTATATACCCTTTTTTAGTTGCTTGTGGAATTTCAACAACTGCATTCATTCCCTGGTTTCCAAAACCTTTATAATCTCTTGCAAGTAATGTATTTGCAACATCAACCTCTTTTTCAAATTTCTCGCCACAATTAGATACAATTCCTGCTATTATACGAGGTTGTCTGCCTCCGCCTTGCATTGTTGTCAATGTATGGCTTATATTGTTTTTATCCCATACACCACCAGCATATCCTGTTCCGAAATCTGGACGATTTATATTTCCAATAAAATGCTGCTCATTAGAAGTATTAGACTTGTATGTATGAATATTCTTTATAAATTTCTTAACCTTTTCCTCTGAAATATAATATTTTTCATCTACTTTATTTTCGAGAATATCTTTTAAACGTGTACCATTATCAAATGGTTCCGGAAATTTAAACAACCCATTATCCAGTTCTTTCTTAATAAAAATAAGATATACTCTTTCTCTATTCTGGGGAATTCCATAGTGCTTTGCATTAAGCACTTTCCAGTACACATTGTAACCGTATTCTTCTAATTCATCAGTAAATAACTTAAATGTTGTTTCTTTAAACTGTTTGCCAACAATATTTTTTACATTTTCATAAATACCAAAATTGGGTTTATTTGCTCGGATAACTCTTAGATATTCCACAAGAAGTGATGAACGAGTTTTTTCAAGATTTGTACTTCCACAATGAGGACATTTGTCTCGCTCAGACCAATGGACAGTTAATGGATTATATTCATGACTACAATCCTTACAAGTCCATATAGATCCTTTCTGTTTGCCAGCAACACTGAAATCTTGACAATTGTATGTAATAATATTATTTGCAGTGTACGTGTGATCTTCTTCAACCTCAATGTTATATACGTTTTCAACCTTATCTGTTTTAGAAATTTCTCTGATTGGGTACCATACAATATCATTTTCAATAAACCATAAATGTTTCTGTGAATTTTTTCTGAATCGAATCATATATGTGCTCTTTTGACTTACCACTCTATCTTCAATAATGCAAGCATCTGGACGTTTGTCATAATAAATGTAACATCCTACATGGTAGACTTTTTGAATTGCTAGGCACAAAGACATTGCAAGTTCTTTACTTACTGTTGTTGCCTGATATATATTGCCAATATTGCAACCATCACCTGCCATATATCCTTCTAAAAAGTATTCCAATTTATGCACCGGTAAATCCAAGATAAAATTAGGGATTATCTTATTTTCTGCGCCAGTACCAAAATTATGTTCAAGAATAAATTCTACAAGTTCCATAGATGAAAATACAACTCTATGTGTGGATTTTGCATGGGGATAACAGCTGTAATGCCTATTCTTTACAATATCCTTTAATTCATCAACCTTGTTACTTCCTATTGATAAAATACACTGATACTGATAACTGTTTTTTCTATTTTTTCTTTTATCCTTTCTAATATGACCATCAGCAATATACCTACCAAGAATCCAACAATCCTCGTCAGATAAATTATATGTATTCTCAGATTTAGTGTTGATATGACTTCCTACATAATATCCTTTTTTCAGATCCTTTAATTTAATTTTTTCTGGTTCTGAATTTTTTGTTTTTCTACAATAAAAAGGATGATAATCTGTGCATTCTGTTTCTAAAAATCCTTGTACTTTTAATTTATATATTTCTTTATCTACTTCACCGCCGTTTCTTAATACAGGCATAAACCTATTTCTATGAGTTAATACCATATCTCCAACTTTAATGTCTTCAATATTTTTGTACCCATTCTTTGTAAAAACTTTTGTACCTGCGACAAAACATGGACTTCCACCACAAATCATATTGAATGGAGATAAATTATTTTCATCAACCTTAGTTATATCCCCAAGATTCCTTGATGGATCTACATTATGAATAGCACAATATGATTTTTCTGCATACTTATCAAATTCACAAAAATTTACAAGTTCCCATTTTTTATTTTCACATAATTTTTTATTATTATTCAATTCCCATTACCTTATGGGGATTACGTAATCACTTTATTCTAGAATTTACCAATTTCCTTTCATTTTAGTTAAATCCCAGCGTCCCAGGATTTAAATTTATTTTTTGATTTTTTGTCGGAAGAGAACCTTCCATTATGATATAAAATAGCTACGAATTTTTTAGATTAACCTAAAATAGAAATAATATCTTCTAATATAATAGAATTTTAAACTCTTTACCCTAATCTCTTTTCAATTTCTTCTTCAAGTATTTCTGGAATTTCTTCCTTGCTTCTTTCCCAGAAATGCCCCTTACCAATCAGTCCATCAGCCTCAGCATAACCATAGATTGTCTCCGTATCTCTTCCAGCTGGATCGTACTGTGTACCAGTATTAATAGAAATCTGCGCCATAGCTCCATTTTTGGTTTCAAACACAGTATCAAGCTGCGGCGCTGCCTGAAGCATTCCAATTCTGTGATAACGCCCTTCCGGAATGGTATAGAATTCATCCACATTCTTTTGAAGAACATTTTTGGATTCCTGCGCGGCAGCGTCTACCGCGGATCTGACTTCTTTAAGGATGGCAGATTTCAGAGAGTCTAATGATTTATAGGTTGCCATGATGTTTCTCCTCCATAACCAGATAATCCATACCCAGACAAAGGGGAATTATCACTTTTTGGATAGTATTTTTCCATAAAACCAGCTATACCCTTGTCCTGTTCAGCCTTCTCTTTTTCGGCTTGTTTTTCTACAATTTCTTGTAATTCTCCCAGCGCACCCATGTATGCAGAATAAAACGCATTTGCCATTTCTATAATCACAGTACACCATTTAGGATTTCCAAAATACTCACACACAACTTTTCTCTCGTCCTCTGATAGCTCCTTCCAATGTCCGGTTATTCCCCAAATACTATCAGCTAATTTATTATTAGAATCTGATTGCGTTTCCACATTAATTCCGTGTTTATCTGCAATTTCAATGACCAGTTCTCCCAATTCATCCTGGGTATACACCTTTTCAATAGCTACCATCTGCACATCAAATACTGTAGTCTCTCGATCATCCAGCACACGAACCTGGTAGAAGTCATGCTCTTCACCGTCTACAAGCTTTTTGCCAAGTGCTGTAACCTGACCGCAGATTACTGATTTGTTCTTCATGGTGATTTTCACCCAGTCATTAATTTCGAAATTGTCGTTCATGTTACTTGTTCTCCTTATCTGTTAGTTTCATTTCATCAACCGTTGTATGGTATTCTTCATTCAGGAAGGCATATATTTTTTCCATCTTCTCAGCCGGGAGTTTCTTAATATCTCCACGTAGCCATTTACCGCCTACATTCGGACTCACACCAATGCAGTCAGAAAAATAACGAATAGAAATTCCGTTGGTTTCGAGATACTTTCTTACAATTTCAAATAACTTCATAATTATGTTGCTCCTTTCGTTAATATAATTCTTCGCATAATAAAAGAACGCACCAGATCACCGGCACGCTCTTAATAGCTTTTCAATATTTAGTTTTCTTACAGATTACTTATTTGGGTAATCCCTTCCATAGTAGAGAAATTGTTTAATATGTTACAATCCCTTATTTTATATGGTGTTGCCACATGTCAAAAAATGCCGAATGCAGTAAACCAGAATCACATTTTTGTTCTCTCCATATATGGGAAGTTATTAGGCCTTTGGTAAACACTTATATTTGTTGGTAAAATCAATGATTTGTCCAAAAGTTCTTGTTTCACCACAATTCCAGGTTTTTGATATTCCCCCTATAAGTGGAATTTATTCTAATTTCACAATCCCTTATGTTTACTGGGTTTGTCGGACATTAAAATTTGCTAATGACTCCGTTTTTTACTCATTTTGGTAATCTCCTCTATACGTGGAAATTGTTGCACCTTTGAAAAACCCTTATTTTTATTGGCTTTATCAAAGGTCGATTTTTGCTTATTCGCCAATTTTGCATTCTTACTCAATACCTATTTTATTCCCCTCTATATACCAGACGATATTCAAAATCCGCAACGCCTTGAAAATACTGCATTTTTCGCCTGTTATAATTTCATAATCTCCAAAACTAAATTTCCCCCTATACGCAGAAATTGTTCCAGCGCTGAAAACACAGTAAATATCAGCATTTATCCACTCAAAAAATCGCTTAACCGTTAATCTTTTTACCCAAAAGAGTAATTCCCCCTATACGCAAATGATATTCAATATGTCTAAATCTCATATAATTCTTGATGTTTTTGCTTGTCAGAATAGCTGTTAATCGTAAAACCTGCTGCCAGCGTAATACTTTTTTCGTTCCCCATTACCGGAAGATATTTGGCAGCAGGATTTCCTATATATTATCTGTGATCCAAGACGATTAGAATATCAAGTAAGCTTTCAGTCTAAAGATAAAGCAATAGCCCAGTGGGACATTTTCCTCTGGGCTACATACTGTTATTATATTCATTTTAGTTTCAATCAAGCAAACTCAGTAATATCAATAACATTTCTTACATGGCGTATATCCCATGCTAATTGCCTGATTCTCAGACACATTTCTTGGATTTCTCATATTACTGCAACTAGAATACCTATGATATTTACTTCCAGAATTAGGAATCCATACCCCACTTCCTGCTGTTGGTATTTCCGGTCTTACATTATTAGATGTAGGAGTTTTTCTTACAGAAACTTTACATGTAAATTTTTTTCCAAGAACCATTGCTGTAACATTGGCAGTTCCTGCCTTTTTAGCAGTAATCGTCCCATTTTTTACAGTTACAACATTTTTTCTTGAAGATTTCCATTTTACAGGCTGTTTAGTTCCTGTTACTTTCAAAGTGATATTCTCTCCCACTTTTAATGTAACATTTTTCTTATTCAACTTCGGTGTTTCAACTGTAACTTTACAAGTATATTTCTTGTTTCCTGCCTTTGCAGTAATTATTGCAGAACCGTATTTCTTGGCTTTTACTTTTCCAGAGCTACTGACAGTGGCAACAGAATTTTTACTTGATACCCATTTGGTATTACTGTCTGTTCCAAGCAATTCCAACTGCAAGGTTTGTCCAGAAAGCAAACTTACTCTGCTTTTGTTGATTTTTCCTGCCGCTGATACTGAAATGGTCATACAAAAAACCATCAGTAATACAGCAATAATTGATAGTAACTTTTTCATTTTTTTCATTCGTACTTCCTCCCAACAATTTTAATATTCATATTGTATCATTATTGTTGAGAATACAGAAGTATTAATTACAATTCATTCAGATATTTTTCTATTTTTTATCCGTAACTATATCATCAATTTTGACGTATTTACTCAAACTACATCTGCTATAATATGGAATCCTATATAGCATTCCTGTTATACTTACGTCCACAAGTATCAAACAAAAAATTTGAAGTTGATACCAAATGATACTGAAATATACCACTGGATTGTTGTAAAATTACTTCATCAAATAAAGAAAGGAGCTTTTCAAAATGGACAGAAAATTAGCAGCTTTATTACTCCGTGAGGTCTTCTTACCTGGAAAATATCCATATCACATCAATATTTCTTCCGACGACTATTCAGATAATGATATTGAAAAATGTATGCTTGATATGGAAAAAGAAGGTTTACTTCACTTCTGGGAGCAAAAAGTTTATCTAGGCGATTCCACGTCTACCGATCATTGCACAGACTTCCATCTACGTGTAACCATCAATTATGAAGCCTGTGAAAAATTCTTAGCGTCCATCAAGTAAAACTATCGGCCCAGGGGGACATTTTCCTCTGGGCTACATACCGTCAAAAATCCCCGATATGCACCTATAAGTTTTCCTCAAAACCATCACCATAAAACTATTCTTTTATCGGAAAATTCGATTTCACGAACCCTTATAAATAAAGGGATTGAAGCCCCTCTATTTTTGAAATTTCAGGGAGGACATAAATTTCCTCCCCAGATCATCCAGAATAAGCTTAATCATATCAATACATTCTTCTTTCAATCCCATGTATTTTCTCCCAGCGCTCTAATATTCAGGAATCAGCCTTTCGCCAGTTCCAACAAATATGTATGATGTAATAGGGGCTTCGCCTATCATTCGTTCCATCCTATAATCCACTTCTCATTTGAAAAATAATTTATTTTCAAAAAAATTCAAACTTTTTTCAATTTTCATGTGATTTCAACAAGTCTCATTCGTATAATATATATAAGCGTATCAACACAAAATAATGGATGAGGAAAACTAAATATGAAATTCATTGAAATCACAGATGAGAAAGCACTTAACCTTTCTGCCGATCAGCTTATGGCAATTACTGTATACAATCAACTCTGCCTGAATGCTACTTTGGAACAGGATGATCCAGAAATCAATTCAGAGCATATTGACGAGCAATACACAAAGCTGATGCAGCAAATAAAAGGTTAGTCAATCATCAGGCAAGGACATGGAATCTATCTGTGTCCTTCTTCATTTCTGCCTCTTCATCCCAAGTATGATCTGGCACATCTACAGCACCATCAACCTCAACAGCACCAAAATTCTTTGCCATATCATCCGGTACAACGTGTCCACCAATCTTACAGTCATCATTCTTCACATTGCTCTTCTCAGTATTCTTTTCAAACATCTTATCAATATCCTCCTTATTCAACTGCTTTGCAGTCTTAACCCATTCGGCAACTTCCAGTAATGTCATATGTCCGTATTCTTTCAGGACTAACTTCCGATCACCACTCTTCACAATAACGCTCCACTTACCGCCTTTTTCACTTTGAAAGCTATACCCTTTATTTGCTAATGCTTTCCTGATCTTTGATCTAACAGCCACATAAGATGTAACCTTTAAAGCAAGAATATGGTGCTTTTGATCTACTGTGAATCTCACAACGTCACCATTGAAAAGTTTCGCTCTGGCTGTCACTGCCTTTCTACCGAAGCAATACTCTTTACCGTCTTCACCTTTAATAAGTCCGTACTGCCCCTTGATGTAATACTCGATTGTTCCTTGTAAGTTTTTGTTTGCCATAATGTTACTCTCCTTTGATCTTAAATTTTTGTGGTTTATTTTTCACTGGGAATTTCCTAGTAAAGATCATTCATCCAGTTACATACAATTCTTCTTATTCAGTTTTTCATTTATTCTGCAAAATCTCACAGCGAAAATTGCACAGTAAAGTCCAACATGATTCTGTCAACAGCTCAAAAATCTTACTCTCTCAGTAAGCACATATCTCCATCTATATAGAGATAATTTCACCCAGATATCAAGCAATGCTAAATTGTCAATCTGGAAAATCATCATCCGTTTTACCCTCGATTTCATGCAAAATAGTCATTGCTATAGAAACAGCTGCTACCGCCTGATCCGTCCTGGAAGATTAATACATGGGTGTCCACTGAATTGACTCCCCATCTAAACAATCAATATGTATAGGTATCTTAGTTTTAGAAGCTCCTTGCAGATCAGATAAATTATTCAGTGCACACACACAAATTTACTTCCCGGCACACAGAATAATAGCTTATATTCCCCTATTCTCTTCTTTACGAAAAGGGCTCAGAAACCCAGTGTTTATGCAGCTTTCCAGACTCAAATGTGCATTTTTTATTCATCATTTTGCACATTTTTATTTTCTACAACTTATTATTTTGAGAGTTAATTTGATTAGAACGAATGAAATGTGAAGCTTTAGCGAACATTTCAAGAGTGATGACAAATGAACGTAGCTTTAGCGTAGTGAATGCGTCAGCCCCTGTCGGAACGACAGATAAGTTAAGTGATTTTTATCTTACTTGCCTGGTGTTCCACCAGATTACTGCCGCGCATCTAAAGATGCTTGTCATCACTTCACCATCTGTTCGCTAACGCTTCACAGCTGGTTCGTTCGAAATTGATTGTTTGTTGATTCATCATGTAATTATAACAATATTAACATTTTTGATGTTTTTGAATATTCTATCTATATATTATTTTTCCATCTTTATTCTTTACAAAAGAGGCTCGGAATCCCAGTAAAATAAAGGGTTTAAAAATCAAAATGTGCAGTTTTTGATGCTCATTTTGCACATTTTTATTTTATGCTGCCTTTTCAGTGACATAACAATTTTGAATCCAATTATTTAATAGCTCTCTCATACGCTCACTTGGAATATAAATATCAATCGGTTTACCATTACGAATCTGACTTCTCCACATCCATTGTAACAATGCTGATAAGGAACACATATCTTCATCAAAGATAAGATCATAATGATTAACAAATTGTCTAATCTCCGGTGACATAAAAAAGTTTACCAGATATGCCAGCGCTTTCTTGTCCTTGAACTCATTCGTTCCTCTGGCATTACATGGGACAAAACCTTTCGAATACCCTTTACCTTTAATATATTTGGTATATGACTTGAACACGGTATACATATTATCTTCTGAATTGGTCTTAGAAACTGTTCTGAAGAAATTCTCTGTATTTGCCTTTAACTGTTCCAGCATAAACAGATTGCTTTTCCTCTTACTTTCGTACCAGTTCTTTGATAGAGGATTAGTCTTTCCAATCTTCATACCAATTTTGTTAAATTTGCCCTCATAAATGTTTATCAGATCAACCACTTTTCTACGCTTCTCATATTCCAGTTCTTTATTATGCTTAATCAACTTTCTGTCATAGTCCAGCATATACTTCTCGTAATGAATGCCGTGAATATCAAAGTATGACTTCTGAATGCTACCTTCCCACAGATATGTAAAGATGTAGCTCTCTTCAAAGCACTTAAAGAAGTCTACTGGAAAATTCCACATGATGATTCTTGCTAGTTCTTCGCTGTCTTCTTTCTTAAATCCCATAAGTGACTTGAAACTGCACAAGCGCTTGATGTCTCCGAATACACCTTTATACTTCTTGTCATCATTCCAGATTAGAAAGCCCTTATCATCCAGAGAGACAAGCTTCTGCTCAAAAATAATCTTCATATCATCCTTGGTTATCTTATAGGTATCAAGTACATCCAGGCATTCATCAATCATCAGAACATAGTCCTTACTCTTCAGCAGTTCCAGCATATCCAGGTCCATCTTCTGAATGAGCGAATGCGTTGTGACAATATTCTTTTCATTCTCTACAAGCCATCTGAAATGTTTCCATTTGGAACCCCATTTCTCCGGATCAACAATATCAATGTCTGTGCCATCCTTGAATCTCTCGCATTCTGACAGGAGCGGTACAATACAAAGGAACTTCCTGTCCGGATTGTCATTAATGTAATTGATCGCCCAGGTGCTTTTGCCAGATCCCATGATATCGTCTACGATTGTAATTGTTCTTTCTTCTGTGTTCATGAATTATTTCCTCCAATGATTTAAAATATTTTGATTTCATTCTTATCTTCCTCCATATGTTACTTCTTATTTAACTGTTGATTTATTCTTAGAATTCCTTCCGGTGATTGGATTATCTGAAACCACCGGAAAGAACGTTCTAAATTGCTTTATATAAGAAAAGCTGAATCTATATGTTCTGTAGAAATATTCTGTTTATCCAGCCTTTCATACTTATCTATATAAAAGCAATCATACTGTTTTAGCGCTTCTCCAATAAGGTTTGAGAAATACTGACTAATTGCTGCTTTGCCGTTTGCCATACAATCACACTTCCTTTCGGTACATCATCATTGTGTGATGTAAGGCCGGAGATTCTTCAAAAAAGAACACCTTCAATTTTTCATCTTTCTCAGAATCTTCCACTTTTAAAATTTTGAAGCCATGGCTACACAGCCAGTTCACCATATTCAGTGAACGTACAATATACATTGTTGTCTTTGGTCCTTTATACATGTTTGTTTTCCTCTCATTCTTAATTATTCTTCCAGCATGGCCGCCGTTTCATTCAACACTAACCGGTTCTGCTGCCAGTTCATCTTTTACTTCTGTTTCCTGCTCTGTGTTATTCTCAAAAATCAGCGTGTAGTTTCTGTTCTTTATCAGCAGCAGAATCTTCTCCACAAATTGAACCGATAACATATCTGCGGTAATATCTCCGTATACTGGCGTTATCCGTCCTACATCTACTACTTCTAAATCTGGATACTGTTTAATCTCAGATTCTTCCAGTGGTACACGAAATGTCCGGTTACTTAGTGTGTATGTCAAATAATAGACTGTCTCTGGAATCATCTGCACCACGAACTCAACGTGTTCCTTTCTGTCTGGATCGTAGAAGCCACTGTTGTTGACGTAGTTTCCAGATTTTAATATATCTTCGTAACCTTCCTCATAGTCATATGTACGCTTTCGCTGCAGAACTTCACCCTTTTGGATATGAGCTGGTTCCAGGATTGATAACAGGACTTTCTTCATCTGGTAGTATTCCAGTTTCTTTTTGTGGTACTTATTGGCGTTGCCGTATGTATTAGGGATGTAATGTGTATACTTGTATTCGTTATCACGACTGTTGAGTGCTCTGTTATTTATGCTGTAAATGCAATCGGATAACATCTTTTCTGTGATCGTATGGTGCTTCAGATTCTTCAGGTATTCTTTTGGTGGTTTCATGCACACTCTCCTTCCTGGCGGTAGATTGTGGTAGGTCTACCGCCGTGTAATACTTCTTATTTGTACAGAAAGTCATTCTAATAAAACTCAGGTTTCTTATTGTATGTACCTGCTGCTTTTACTCCACTGTAATTTTCCAACAGCAACATTGCCTGTCTAAAATTTATATCTACATTTCTTGTCTTCTCAGCACTGATTTCACCGTCAATTTCTTCATCTAAAATTTCCAACTCGTTTACTTCATCCTTTTGGCACGGAATATGAAATGTAAAATCACCAATACGATACAAACGCAGGAAACTGTCTGGTCCATAATCAAATACCTGTCGATTGACTCCAAGATATTCCACCCGGTCTTCTTCCTGAAGTTTTTTCAGCACAGCATCCTTCAGATGATATAAATTGAGCATTCTTGTCTTAGCAGCTCCGCAACACTGAAATTTCCTGTTATAATAACTACGGTTCTTTGTATCTCTGGACACTTTTGCAGATTTATTTATAGTGTATAGGGCACCGGCAATATTCTCGTCTGTTGCTGGTAAAACAGGCTGCTGTTTCTTCTCCAAAAGTCCGGCATGGGAAATATCCAGAATATCCAGGACACTGCATAATTTGTATGGAATACGCTGATTTCCACCTTTAAAGGTTCCAACAATACGCAATGTATCATTGTCTACAAGTTTCTTCACCGCATAAGATGTTGTGTCTAATACGCTCACAGTGTCCACCATTGGTAAGCCAAAACTCTCCATTCGTTCTGCAATAAATTCCAGATTAGCAGTAGTCATATATTCCTTCAGATCGTGTACAAGCTCAGATTTGCTGGATCTGGTTAAAAGCCCGGGATTAACATACTGTTTCAAGAAAGAAAAAAGATCAGCCCTATTAATCATTCTGGCAATATTCTTGTCCCAAAACACCTCATAAATTTTCTCTTCAATACTCTGCATATCTTAGCTCTCCTTCTATTTCTCAATCATTTTATATGTATTTGGTTCAACTTCTACCAGAACAACAATTCCAGAGAAATAATGTCCATATGTGTCCATTGCCATTTCAAATACAATATCTCCAATTTCCTTGTACATTTGAGGATGCGTCTTTTCATTGATATAAGCAATGTCATTCTTTGCTTTATCAATACACGCAAAGAAGAATGTGTCATTTTGTCTCAATAGTAAAATGCTGCCAAAATCTGCAAAATCATTTAAGTTATATGCACAGAAATTTTCAACATCATCAATCTTAAAAAGCATCTTTGTGCCGTCTTCAAGATAAGGTGCTTCAAGGATCTGGAAGCTAACATCCAGTCCCAGATCACTATAACTAAGGTCTCCAAGGTTGCTTTTCTTCACTAATTTATTACTCATATCCGTTTTCTCCTTTTTATCATTGACGGCCAATTTTCTACTGCCTTACTTCTGTTCACTTGTTACTTCTCATTTTGCTTCTAATTTATTCTAAGAAAATTATCTGGTTCGTCCTTTTACCACATACTGATTTCTGTATGCTTCGTCTTTGATAAATTTATTGATAAAGTTATACAAGTGACTCCTGTTTACGCTACCATGATCTTGTGGGAATACTTTATGAACCTGGTCGTTTGTACCCTCAATATTTAACGGCTTACCTTTGTAGTACACCCAGCAACAAATATTTGCAGCTGGATCACCCAGGAATGTATCTAATGAAAATTTGTAATCGCCTTTTTCAATTTCGTCTAAAACGTAATATCCCATACTCATATTCTCCTTATCTTTTGGTGGATCAGGCAGCAGCTTTTTGTATCCACTGCCTGAATCCGGTTATTTACTGATTACTTCGTAACCTCTGGCTGATTTTCCTGCTCGGTTGGTTTTCAGTAATTTTGTGTCGTCAAACCATGGTACAGTACCACCTTTAAATTTTGGTTCTGGTATTCTATTTTCAGACTTGCCGATCAGATGGATTAAACCATTCTTCTGTAACACAACTAAGTCATTATGTTGCTTTTCCATATCACACTTATCCTCACCATTGATACATGACTTTTCTCTGACATAACATAAGATGTACTTAACCTTTACTGTCCTCTTCTCTTTTTCAGAAGTTCCAGCTTTGTCATTTTCTTCTTTGTAGGTTCTTCTTTCTGCGCTGTTATATCTACTTCCGGTAATTCCAGTGATCCAAGTTTTGCTCTGGTGCTTTTCTTATTTCTCATACGTTCCGCATTAGCTTTTACAGCCAATTCGCCAAGCTTCTTTACATGAGATACCGGATAATTCAAGCCACTTGCAGCAATGATTGTCTTCCTGCCATTGAAGCCCTCAAATACATTATCTGGCTTTCCGACTTCTGCAATTACATCCTCAGAATCAATATCTGACTTATCATTTTTGGAATGAATGATACCGATATTCTCACAGATATAGTTGTCCTCAATTGGTGCAAAGATTCCACTCTTAGTCAGCTTTTCAAGCTTGATCTTGCTGTCTGTTCCATCTCCTGTTACGCTCAGGACCATTGCTCCGCTGTCTTTTAACATTTCCAATCTTTCCGATTCATCAAAATTGTTCTGTCTGCCGTAACTCTCATTTGAAAGAAATTCATCAAGCATATTTGCAAAATTCTTGTTGATATAATCGTAATTCTCGTTGCTGTCATTATTTAAGAAAAATGTTGCTCCCAAACCTTCTATTTCCTGAAGCTCCTGCACTGTCTCATAAGCGTTCTTATGTTTTGCCAACGACTCACCAGATGCAGGTAACGCAATCACCGGACACACTGTCTTCACCGGATTACCCTCTTCGTCCTTTTCTTCCAGGAGCATTTCTGCAACAATTGGCGCACAGCCTGATCCAGTAGAACCGCCTCCGGCAAAGAGAATAAACACAATGTCTTCTTTGATTCCTTCAACAAATTTGATGAAATCTTCGTTTCCAGCCAGACAATCCATAGCTCTTTCACGGTGTCCACCAAATCCATCAAAACCTTGCAAGGTATACTTGTTTGGTACATCTCCAAGAGCTTTATGATCCTGTTCGCTACCATTTGCAGCAGCTCCTTTATAATGACGCTGTACAAATTCTTTGTAGATTTTTCCTCCGGTGCTTCCAATCCCTAACATGTAACAATTCTCTCTGATCTTCATTCTGCTTTATCCTCCTTGAATAATTTGCGGCCATCACTTGTTAAATAATAGGTGTTTGCATGATTATCCATAACACCTTTTTCAAGATAGCCAAGCTTCACCAGCTTTGTTACCATACGGTATACTGTCATACGAACCCCAAGAACATTTCCTGTCTCTTCCATGATTTCTTCAATTGTCATACTGTGAAACTGATCTGTCATTTTGGAACCATGTAGTGTGTCCAGAATGAGGTAATCTGATCTGTTTAATTTATTTGTCATATATACAATCTATCCTTCCTGTATCTTCATATTGATTTTTATGTATCTTGACATTGCGTGAACATTACACCAACATATCACGACTCCAACTCTGTCATATCTTTTATGTCTGCTGCACGAATACCTTTTTCCAGGATATAATAAGTATCGGCTTGCTCCGCTTGACAGCCCTTTGCTGTATATCCCATGTCACATAGTTTCTTCAAACGCTTGTAAGCAGTAACCCTGGAAAATGGTAACTCTGGTATAATCTCCTGTAACGTCATGCTCTCCTGATAATTCGTACACTGATGTTCTTTCAGCACGTTCAGGATTTGAAAATCTGATCTCGATAGTTCCATAAAGTTCCTCCCTATTAAGTTTTTGTCTACCTTTATCTCAGCTGTAACCCACTATGTAAAAAAATGTGGTGATCTGATTCATTCTCTACTTCCACTTTCTCAAGAATTACATTCTGCAAAATATACATTGCTGTTTTCCTAAAAAAGGGTGCAAAAAATAAAGCAGTCTCACTGAAAGAAATAAAAATAGTCCTGTGGGCTGTGGTAAAGATGCAGGTATAAAGTTGTCATGGTGCGATATTGATTGCGTTGCTTGATTGTGTTTCTTGATTATGTTTCTTCCTATCTAATATAGGTTTTTATGTATTGGGTAATATGACAGAATATCCGAACAAACGTTTCGGATTGTCACGAAATGAAAAATAGACTATACTTAACTTGTCGAAGGTTATGTATGGATTCTTCATTTATGATGATCTGTGCATATTATATGAAACGGTATTGGCGTATCGTTTCATGTGAAGATCAGTGCATTGGCGTGCATTGATCTTTTTTTGTTTCTATGGTTAGCATCATATCACGTACAAACTGATATGTCAATAGTATTTTGTACATTTTAGTAATTTTTATACTAATACACATTTAATTGACTTTCTTGTACTTCTATTGTAATATTAAATATTGAATGGAGGGATAACATGGCTACAGAAAAAATTACTATTACTGACCAGTTACGCAATAATATTATAGAAGAACGAAAAGAAATCGAATATACAGCTTCTGATCTCTCTGAAGAAAGTGGACATTCTAAGTATTGGCTTGCCAATATTGAAAGTGGTAAAACTAAAAAGATTAGCAAAGAGGATTTAATTTCTATTTACAAAATTCTGTTAGATGATGATGACGAGGAAAATATACTTGACTATGTGGAAAGAATTATCAATCAACCTATTGCTGGAAAAATAAAAAATTGGTATGAACTAATTGATATTGAAGATCAATATGAAGATATGTTGGACTTTTTATATCTGGAATCAGAATTAGATGACTTACTGAAGGATATACGAAATCGAATTACCCAACAATTTAATTGGGCAAATACACATCATCAACAGGCAATACTAACTTCTCTTTTGCATTTTCAGCGCTCTATCGTTGTCAATCCTGAACTTGCTTTTTCTACCTTATATTTGCCAACATATTGTACAAGTATTATGCACCCAGAAGAATTTAATTCTGTTCTCAGTGATTTACTCCAACTTGCTGCAAAATTCAACGATTTAGTAGTAAAAAATAACAGTCTTGAAACTGTTGCTGTTTATTTGGACGAAGAGAAAAAACAAATAGAAAGAAATAAAAAAACAGGAAAAATTGCTTTGGATAATTTAAAATCAATTTTAGGAGTTATCTCAAACTTAAAAGATATGCAAGATCCTAACTTAGAAAGTCTCCGCAATTTGTTTTATTCTTCTGTTGTCTATCTAATCAATGAAATTCAACCTCATACACTTGGTGATGGCATACCATACCTCCCAGAAATCAACACCGGAAGAGCTTTTAGCCATCTAATTACTATATGCTATTATTGGCTATCCGACAGACAAGAGGAATTAGCACTCCCTAATGTTGAGAAATATATTCCTAAAGATTTATACAATTCTGCTAAAGAAGTCTTAGAAAATGTCTCCAAAATAAACGATCCTGTTTAATATTTACATTTACCCACTATGGGCTACCGATCATCCCGGCAGCCCTCTTTTTATGCTCAATCCCTATTCTCAAAAATCTCTGCCAGCGTCAGACTGATATTCGGAAATTCCCTCAATGTAATCACCTGATCTGCATTGTAATAATCTTCTTCCGAATCATCCTGAAGAATATAACAATCTTGTAACACATACCGTCCTGCTACCAGATAATAAATCTCAACAGACCGTTCCATTGATGATATAATCCAATATTCTTGAACATCTGCTTCCTGATAAATCTTCAGCTTGTCCTTCCGATCGTGTAGAACTGTAGCCGGACTTACAATCTCCACAACAAACTTTGGGATTCCACAATAATATGTGTCTCTAAGGTTTTTACGGTCATGTACCACAAGCACATCAGGGACAACATAATCATCATTTACGGCTGGATGATATCGGTAATCCAAATTGCCAGTAAAGACCAAGCTTCCTTTTGAAAGTCCATAGTGTATTATTGTGCTAATGTTCCCGGCTACAATACCATGTTGGTATGCTTCAGATTTTGGAATTGTGTAAGTCACACCATTTATCTTCTCTTCTTTGATGTTGCTGTCGCAGTAAGATTTCTGTTTAGCTTTTGCTTTCTCCATAATATTCTCCACATTGTCTTGTAGAAATTCCTCAAATCTTCTGATCTCCTCAGAAGAATATCCTACAACAGAAATCCACGTATTCCCTGGAATCTCACACCTAGCAGAGTCAAATCCTGTTTCTGTCGGACGTTCAAAATTAACAATTACTTTCTGTTTTCCAGATTCAGTTACAATCTGCGAATGTACAATCTCTGTTTCATCTGGCAATGTAATATATGGGTACATCATACAAACCAACTCCCTTATATATCCATTTCCGCAAAATCAATTACCAGATTATCATAAATACCTACTGGTACTTTATCTGCCATGGTATAGGTTTCCATTTCGTTCTGCTCGAAGTTATATACCATTACCATGTCTTTTGCATAGTCCACAATCCAATACTCACGGACTCCTGCTGTACGATATTTAAACAATTTAATCATGTAGTCCATACGGCGGCTTCCTGGTGAAACTATCTCAATGATCCAATCGGGCGCACCCTCACAGCCACGATCTGATAATTTGTTACGGTCACAGATTACCGAAATATCAGGCTCAATATAAACAGAATCATCATCATTAAGTAATACTGCAAATGGAGCATGATATACCTTACATTGTCCACCATTTCTCTTGATATAATCATGGATAGTTGCATACAGTTCACCTGATATATCCTGATGTTTACGGCTTGGAGCTGCCTGATAATAAATCTGACCGTCAATCAGTTCTGCATGTTCATTCTCTGGCAATGCCATGATATCCTCTATAGTATACTTTTTATTTTCCTTTAAAGCTGGCATTTACAGTCACCTTCCTTTTTGTCCTCCAACATTTATTTTAATCTACTCCCATTATAGCTGTTTTCCATTGTATTATCAATGAATTTCGCCCAGGCAGCAGTGGATCAGTATGGAATACAGCTGTAGCCGTTCCGCTCTAAATCTTGTCTTACTTCCCTTATCAGCCTTTTGGTTATCATAATATTCTGCTTATGCTTGATCTCTACATGATATCCAGTCAGGGTTGATATGTACTTGTAATGGCTACCGCCACTGCCTTTTTTATTATCTGGAATATAATGGTTTGCTTCCAGACAGGCAATAAACCGGACTTCATCTCGTCTATCAAGTTTTCCGCTCATTGTGCTTCTGCTCCTTTTTTATGTCCTGCTACCTGTCTGTTAGTTCAATAGGGGAGTCGATAATTTCTACTCCCCTGTGCAATCCTACTTTACAAACTGTAACATATACTCCTTAAATTCTTCGTAGTCCATGAATCCTACCACCTCTGCATTTTCATAAATTCTCTTTAGCAAGCTCTCGCATTCGTCCTGATTTTTCCCGATCATATACTCATGTGTCCATGTTGTGAAGAAACACTTTAAACGCTCGGGAACCATTTCATCCTTCCATTTATTTTGCTCTATATAATCTAAAATTTCTCTTGTCCACATTTTGTATTATCCTCCCTTATCTCGCCATACTCTTGATTAATTTATTTGCCAGTTTCCATTTCAGCTTCTTGCCATACTTCCTTTCCATCTGATACAGATAGATTTCGTTGATCCGATCAAAAAATGTGTCCGGGAGCATCTTGTCTTTGAAGGTGTTGCATGTTCGACATGTGCACTGAAGATTTTCCACTGAATCTGATCCACCCAATGACGCAGGTCTGATATGGTCTATTGTCATGTCCTCATATTTGATTTTTCTACCGCATAACACACAACGTCCATCTGCCTGATTGTAGATCATCATTCTTGTGGTCTTGGGGAAACATTTTTTCTTTCTGCGTTTGTAACAGATACGCTGTGTTTCCGTGTCGTAAGCATAAAAGCCTTTAGTTGCTTTGACATTTTCCCTTATGAAAATACTGCATCCCTGGAATGTAAATGTCTTTGCTTTTGTGAGATCAGTTGTCTTCTGGATCTCTCCGTCTGCATCTATGTAAATGTATTCTGTTCCGTTTGTAATAACTATCATTTGTCTGCTCTCCCTTCTGCAATTGCTTCTGCTCGTTCCTTTAATGTCTGTAAATCTTCAGGTCTTACTAATTCTGCTATCATATCCCAGAAATAGTTGACTGTACCAGTTCCCTTATGAAATGCTATAGCATAATCAAGCATTTCCCAAATTTCTTCTTTTGTGAGAGGTTCTGTTGCGTCTGCCTATGCTATGTGGTAATAGAATCTTTCATCAGGACACATCCAGATTCCAAGAATCAATCCATCCTGAAATACACAATGTAATCTTCTCATTTTGCCTTATTACCTCCAATTTTCCTTAAACTCTACTTCAACATCATTAACAGTAAAATTAGGGGTGTGGTCAAATCTTCTTCTGGAAATCTCTTCTGCCTGTTCTGATGAAGTGGCTATAACCTCATATTCATAGGTTAATTTTAATTTGACATAGTATCTATTAAGATCACTCATTTTTCTTCTACCTCCAATTTCCCTTGAGTAAGTCCCAGATCATTCCTAGCGCAATCGGTGCAGCCATAAGATACATCCCATAGTATTCTGGATCACCGGTTACCTTGCAAATCAGCCAAGGGAACAACGCTATGAATACAATAGCCGCGATCTGCTTCAGTAATGAGATCAACAGTTCCCTTATCAGCTGGCGTTTACGCTGTCGATTTACAATCTGCCTTACTCTCTGCTTATGCTGTTTCTCCTGCTCCTGTTTCTTGTTGGCCAGAAGATATTTAGCTACAAGCTCTACAACCTCGTCTTCTCTGTACAGTCTAATTACCTCTGGTTCCCTTACTGCTTCCATTTCCTTATCCTCCCTTACCACCATAAGTCATACATATCTCCAAGAATCTTTACAAATACAGAATCAATATCCTGGATAGTAAAGCAGGACTTTCCACGTGAACAGTAATCTTTCCCATACTGAAGATCAGCACTAAAAACAATGCTCCTGATCTTGATTTTTGCCATCACATAATCTGTATGATTATCTCTGATCTCTTCGATCTGGCTTCTAAATGGTTCATTTCCAACCGTGTAATTGTACAGTTCCCTTGCTTCTGCTAACATTTATGTATTCCTCCTGCTTTATGTACTTAGCCGACTACCTGATTGTCAGGATCTGTCCCAACAATCAACGCTCATGGCCTGAAGTCCTTTTTATCCTCGCCATGACGAGCTTATTTATTTTCTGTATTCTGGTTTTAGCAACTTGGAATCATCAAACCATTTAACAGATCCACCCTTGAATTGTGTCTCAGGCTGGAAGATCACACCTTGGCTTATCTTCTTTACCTGTCCTGACTCTGTTTTTACTGCAATATTTACATTCTGTGTCATTGTTCTGCCCCCTCGCTATTAAAATAATTTTCCTGTTGCTACCGCCATAGCTATGTAAAATCCATCTGCAAAAGTGTTCTTTTCTGTCCGATTTACAAGATCTTCAAGCTCATGTTCAATGCGGTATTTCTGCTCTCTGGAAGCTCCGGTTAGCTCACATATGTATTGCACAACATCATCCAAATTATGACTGTAATCATTGTGATCTGGCGTGATTTCTTTGCATTCATCATCACACCAGGCATCAAACATGGATTCCATTACTTTATTTCCTAAGTCCGTCACTGCTCTGCCCCCCCCTTCTAAAACCAGAAGTCCATCAAGAAATCAAAATCTCCATCCCACATTTCTTGCGGTTCTTGCTTAGGCTCTGACTTTCCACCCAACAATAGATTTTTTCCGCTCGCTACTGTTTTTTCTCCAAGTGCTTTTAATTCTTCATCAGATAAACCGTATTCCTTCATATATTATTGTCCCACTGTTCTGGTAATGGGTGTAGCAAGCTCAAGGCTGTAAGAACACCCTCTTTGAAAGCCTCATACTGGATTACTTCTGAATAATCCACAATGGCTGCGTACAGCGGATCATGTTCTGCTTGACATTTAGCAGCTTTATTGATTGCTTCAAAAGCTGACTGCTCTACTGGTGATATGGTATGTACATTCACCCAATGTTCATACAAGGTCTTTATTGCGTCCCTCATGGGCTACACCTCCCAAGTCGTAACATGATATCCAGCTTTTCTCATACTCTCAGCGAACTTATCACGCTCTGTGGCTGTGTCAAAAGATCTGGTATATTCACAACCATGCTTACTAAATGATACTCTGTACATGGGCTACACCTTTCTCCCCGATAAGCCGATAGGACAGCTATTTATTGCTAGATTGCCAACATCAGTTTCAAGTACTGATACACAAGTTTACGTGCCTCGAAATCAATCTTTGCAATACGATCCAGAAGCTCAACCGGCTCTTCGTCACTAAATGCGATTGCTAACTTATCCGGTAAAGGTAAGCTATGGATTGCTCTTTCTACAACTGGACTTACCATTTGATGCATGGTTTCTTTCAGTAATGCTACAAAATCCTGTTTGGACATGTCACACTCCATGTAAATAGGCTCCACGTAATCCTGGTACTCTGTGAAGGTGATATAGTTTTCTCCGTATTCGGAAATGTCGATAAACTCGCAATACATCATTGTTTTATTCCTCCTGTTGGTTGATTGATTTTATATTGTCGGGACTGCCTAATTGACAGCCCCTTGTTACTATTAAATTGTTTCAAACACTCCCGATTTCAACATATCTGTAAACCAACAGTCAAAATCTGGATATTCTTCTTTATTAGCCAGATCACGGTATACTTCTTGCATCTGCTTGTATGTAAAACTTCTGCCATTTATCGGCTCTTCATAGCTGATATATTTTGTTTCTTTCATGTTGTTGTTCCTCCTTATGTTTGGCTATCTGACCGCCATTTCTGACGGTCAACGCTCACAGCTTAAAGCCCTGTTTATAGTGGCTGTGACCACTTATTTTGATAATTGCGCTTTTATGAATCTACAAATCATGGAATATGTTTTCGAATCTTCTGCTTCCAGCTCTACAAGTTGCTCGTTCAAATCATCAGGCTCTGCGCTAAATATAAGTAATTCATTTAATTTACGAAGTACTTTAATCTTCTGCTCAGGTTCTTCTGTGAAGCAATCCCATCCGAAACTGTCCCGAACGGTTTTAACAAGTTCCAATTTTTCATTAACGATTTTTTCCAGCTTTTCAAGTTCTTCTTTACTGGTAACTTTTACGATTTTCATGTTGTCCTCTTTCTTCGGTTTAACCTCCCACCGAAAAGGATTAAATTGTTATCTCACGTAAAGTCTTCTATACTGGCTTACTCTCTGATAATCTGCAAGGCTTCCGAGATCTGCTTCTAACTGCTTGCTATCAAGTGTTCTACGCTCACAAGTGGAAACTTTGATTGTAAAGTCCTTGCCTGACTCTGTGAGCTTGTTGTTGCTGTCCAGATATGAGATCATCTCACGCTCTGCATCCTTTAACTGTGCGTCCAGCTCTTCTTTCATTGCTTTTAATGATCTGTAATCTGCTACGACCTTTTCTAATTCGTTCATTGTTGTGCACATATGTTTTTCCTCCATGTCCTTTTATTCTTATTGGAAGAACTCAGCCCCGGTAAGCTTTAAACCAATCTTGACTGCTAAGCATCTTTGCTTATCTCTCTCCGGTATTATGTGGGTGTCTCCGGTGTGCGTGTGCTACTTCGTTTTCACCCTTCGCTGTTGTTCTTCGTTTGTGTGTTGCTGTTTTGTTTATGGCTCTAGTATATATTGGTACCACTATATTTTCAAGACGTAATGTTTCACAAAATATATTAGTACCAATAGTTGTGTTTTTGTATATATGTACCAATATATCTTTTTTTAGTTCCTGTTGACTGCTTTTTATATTAGTGCTAATATATATGTAGATTAAGAAAGAAGGTGTATATATGACAGTTTCTGAAGCCCAGAAAAAAGCAAGTAAAAAATATTTTGATACTAATTACAAACAGGTAAAATTATCCATGCCAAATACTGAAGCTGAAGCTTTAGAAAATCACCTGAAAGAATTTCATTATGAAAGTAAAGCCGGATTTATTCGGACAGCTATAAAAGAAAAAATGGATCGAGACCTGAATAATCAGTAATTTAAAAATTGGGCTATACCCTTTTTTTATGCCGTTCAATATATTGGTACTATTATACATTTTGTCTAATTTTACCATTTACATTTTGGATAAAATGCGTATTGAAATTATATTGGTACTAATATATAATTGACCTCAACAAAGGAACTACAGCACACACAATAGGAGGTCAAGCATATGGCAAGCTTAAATGTATATGAAATGGTAACGGAAAGAATCATTAAACAGTTAGAACAGGGAACAATTCCATGGCAAAAACCTTGGACTGGTGTCCGGTCTGGTGCATTCAACAGAGTTAGCAAAAAGCCTTACAGCCTTATCAATCAAGCTATATTGGAAAAACCGGGAGAGTACGCAAGTTGGAATCAATGGAAAAATCTAGGCGGTCATATCAAAAAGGGTGCTAAAGCTGAAATGGTAGTCTTCTGGAAGATCATTGATGTTGAAGAGAAAAACGACAAAGGTGAGATTGAAAAGAAGAAGCTACCACTTCTTAGGTATTACAATGTATTCCATATTTCACAGGTCGAGGGTGTAGAGCCACTGAAAGAAAAGCTCAATACAGAGATTGAACCGATTGAAGAAGCAGACAGAATTATAAAAGATTATGTGGATCGGGAGCAACTTGTTTTCAACGAATGCAAAAGCAACAAAGCATATTACGCGCCATTAATTGACACAGTGGTTGTACCGCTGAAAGAACAGTTTATGAATGCGCCGGAATGGTACGTGACTACCTTTCACGAATTGGTACATTCGAGTGGTAGTAAGAACAGATTAAACAGACTTGAAACAAGTAACCTTGCTTCATTTGGTTCTGAGACATACAGCAAAGAAGAATTAGTTGCAGAAATTGGAAGTGCTTCCATCCTTAACTATCTTGGAATTGAAACAGATAAGACATTCAACAACAGTGCTTCATATATTGAAAGTTGGCTTCAGGTTCTCCGGAACGATAACAAATTTATTGTATCGGCAAGTAGCAAAGCAGAAAAAGCAGTCAATTACATATTAGGTATAGAATAATAAAGAGGCGGTTGAAACATACCGCTTCTTTTTTTGCGTTATGGTTTCCGGTGTTTGGTTCCGGTTGTGTTGGTCTGCTATGCTTGCGCTGTGTCCGATCAGAAGAAAATGATTGTAGTATTTGCCGTGAATGTGGTGTGATGATATGGTTTATACTGTTGATATAATGCAGACCATAACAAGAGATATACAATACAATAACATGGTGTTATCTGTGATAATCCATGAGTTATACAGTCCATAGGCTTATATTGTCCTATGGGCTTTTTTATTGTATCGGGCTGTGTCTGGTGTGTGGTGTTCTGTGTACCTGGTGTGGGCTGACAGAACGAATTGTTATGTTAGGTCTGAAGATATTACTCACTGGGAAAATCCTAGTGAATGAAAAAGGGGCTGTGGTGCGATATGATGATTAGATATGTGGTATTCTGCAGTGTGTAAACTTTTATTTGATTGTAGGGCTTATTTCTGAGTAGTGCAGAATGTTATACCAGATTGACACAGATTCCCAAAATGGGAATGTGGTCTTGTATCTGCTGTGTGGTGTGTTGAACTGTGGTTGTATGGGTGGATTGATTGACTATGTTGGACTCTGGGACTTGTACTGTGATCTCCTCTGACATGATAACGTTATATGGTTTTTGTCTGCTGTGGGATGTATGGTTCTCTGGTATGTGGTGATCTGGGCTGATATTGTACAGTCTGGATTATATCTGGGTAGGGTGTGGGAATGTCTTTTTCTATATCTGCTAGTCTGGAAGCTATGCAGAACACTTTTTTCTGATATATGTTGTTGGTCGTGTATGGTTCTTTGATTGTGTGGTCTATCGGGCTTGTGTGCGTTGCTGCCGATATATCATAGTATTTTAGTATAGTATAGGTGGGTGGGGGTACTTTTCAACTTTGCGCCGTTTCGGTTTTGTCGGAAGGGGTGAATGTGGTTTAATTGCACACTGACTGGAAAAATAGCCCGATACGATACGAGATCCATCCCAAAATAACGGAATCAGCTGCTGATTTTGCATATTGTAATCAAGAAAAGCATATGCTATAATTGCCGTAGGCAAAACGATATAATAATTCCATTAGGAACAACAAAAAGAAAACCCAGAGATCCGACCTCTGGGTTTTTCTATTCCTAATTTGGTGGATGGGAAGGCTTAACCCCATAGGCTAGTTACCGACTAATCCTCACCGTCTAACCATTTGATGATGTAATGGCAAGTTACACCAGCCGCAACAGCGATTAAAAACGATATAATACTTTCCACCAGGAACACCTCCTTCCTGTCACCAGTATCGGAGGCGGTAACATTATAAGAATAGCATATATTCAGCACAATAATCTAGTTTCCTTATAAATAGGGCAATCGGCAGGGGTATAAAATCTGATAAAAGAACAATTTTATGTTAACCTATTAAGGCTAAAAATAGGGATGCAGCCCCGGCTTGAGGTTACATCCCTATGTTGTCATTTTATTTTTTCAACCATTGCCAACCATGATACCAATCATCAGCCGTATATGTATGATACCATTTCGATTTCATCTTGAAAACGCTATCGTTATTCCATGTATGAGCCTCATATGATACCCCATCAAACTTCATTCTATAAAGCAACGTATAACGCCCCACCTGATACCACGTTGTCGATCCATTTACATAAAACTTTATTCTTGCAGATGTTTTCGGTTTTATTACTATGTCATTTTCACCCTCTAAACTTAAATATCTGTCATAAGATTTATATGCGACATGCTCTACTTTCGCGCCACCTGGTTGTATAATTAAGTTTTTATTGCTTTTATTATAAAACGCAACGACAAAATAATTGTCTCTCGTATTATATTCTTCTAATACAGCGGCATAATTAGGCCATTGTCGCACAACTTTTACCTTACAAGTATATTTCTTTTTACCTACTTTTCCTGTAATTTTACAAGTTCCTATGCCTTTAGCTTTTATCTTTCCTTTTGAACTAACAGTTGCAATTTTTTTATTTGAACTAGACCATTTAACTTTTTTTGAATTATAATTTATTTTTAATTTGTATGTCTCACCTATACACATTTTATAATTTTTTGTATTAATATACGGATTAGGATTTTTTACCGTCACTAGACATTTATAAGTTTTGCCATTTTTTAATTGTGCTGTAATAAAACTTGATCCTGGTTTAACGGCAGTTACTTCACCAGACTCATCTACTTCAGCTACTCTACTATTAGATGAAGTCCAGGTAATTCCATAACTTAATATATTACTTGGATATACATTTCTATATGAGATTTTTTGAACTTCATTTGTTTTTAAGTTCAATGTTGTTGGCATAGAAAGTTCTTCCGAATAAACAGTTAAATCTTCTACCGTAAGAACATAATCAAAACTCTCTATTCCATATTCTTTTGCATCCCCTATGCTAAAATAAATATCTCCAGTAGTAGTTACAACTTTTGATATTGTACCAACTCCATTTTCACATTCTATATATTCAAATAGAATAGGTTCACCATCATTACTATCAGATGTATCATCAGATAGCCAAATAGATACCGGACTATAATTCCAGCTTACACTAGCTTTTCTTAAATTTGAAATTGTAACAGTAAATTTTAATTTTTTCTTTTCATTGGTATCATATGTGAAGTCATAACATGCCTCTTTATAATCATTATTCCTTTCGCCATCAACACAATTATCTATCGAAACAGTTCCACTCTCAGTTCTCCCAATAGGTAACTCTCTATATATCGTATGAGCCAAACATACTTTCACATTCATAAGTCCAAGCAAAGCTATAAAAAGGATCCCTAATATCCAACTCTTCTTTTTCATTTCCATCACCCCTATTTAAGTCCCAAACTTTGTAACAATTCATCCGTAATAATTCCATTAACAGTTATACCGGAAGCAGACTCATATGCATTAATTGCATCTTTTGTTTTTTGTCCAGCAATTCCGTCCGCGGTGCCACAATTATATCCTTTATCGTTCAAAGCTTGCTGAACTTTCTGGATTGTATTTTGATCGGTATATTCTGTAGTTGCGGTAGAATTATTTTTATAATTCTCACTTCTTATACCGTATAAAAAGTTGTTATTCACAACTGAAAATGTATATATTATTCCATCGGAAATAATACTGCAATCATCTCCGGCCGTAAACTCATCTAACAACCCTGTTGTAATTCCTTTACTATGTTCCATTGTACTATCGCCATCATACAAGGATATAAAGATTGTCGCAAAATAACCAGAATTTGAATATGCAGCAAACACAATATTCTCAAAATATCCTTCATCCTCGTTGACATCAATTAATGTGATCAAAACATCTTCACCATCATATTTGAAATGTATATAATACATTCCATACTCACCAGCTTCAACAGTAGGCGTACTTACAATCATGTTTCTACAGTCAAACTCATATTTCAATGTATCGGCCAACTCCTGCGGTGTCCAATAGAATTTATCATCATAGAATCGGCATTTTGCTATTTTTTCATACTTTTCTGCAAGCTCGGCCGAATCCTTATAATCTCCTAATTTCTTTAGTTTTTTAGCTGCTGTTTCAAAATCTCGTCCAGTTTTTGCATATATATTTGCCGTTATATAAGCAGCTTCTTTCTCAGCATTTTCTTCTGTATTAGAATCTTTCTTTTCATTATTATTTTCCATATCGTCAACAGATTTATCTTCCTTATTATTTTCTGTTGTCTTTTTTGTCTTATCCAATTCAGATTGCAGTCGAGAAATTTCTTTGTCTTTTTCTTCTAACTGTTTATTTAATTCTTCAATTTCTTTATCCTTTTCATCAAGCTTTTTTGTTAATTCCTCAATATTATTTTCCTTAATTTGAATATCATTATCTTCAACTTCCGAAGAAATATCTATAAATAAATCTTTTCCAAGTATTTTCCAATCATTTGTTGATTTAATAGAAAAATCAATTGATGAATTATCCAAAAGCTTATACGAATATGCTACTTCTAAGCTAGCATTATCTTTTATTGTTCGCGATACATTATCATACATTTCATAATATTTTGATTCATCATTTAAATTCGACCAGTCAAGTGAAATTCCATTTTGAAATGCTTGAATGTAGAATTCATCCATTGCCGACATTGGTTGACTTTTTTTATTAGTATAATCAAAAAACAACAAAATACATTTATCTCCTTGATAATCTGTATCTATTGAATACCCCTCATATACAAAATTTTTACTTGCCGAAAAAGTATCTCCAATCTTAATCGTTGCCGCAAATACATTACCAGGCATTCCCGAGAATGCTATTGCAGATGATAACAATACTGCTAAAATCCTTTTCTTCTTCATATCTCTTTTCCTCCTTAAAATAAAAGCACTACTCACCGGAATACACTTCAGGCAAGTAATGCTTTTACCTATTTAATTATTGCCTTTTCCTGAAATGAAAATCATCTTACTGTAAATCAATCATATTAGCAGACAACCACGGTAATGTAATCGTTGCTCCGCTTACAGCCTCATAACTATATACTCCTAATGAGGTTCCATAAACAGTTACTATATCATCATCAAGAAGTCTATAACTCAATAAGTCTTTGTCATAAGTGACAAATATAACTGTATCGTAACTTGAATTCATTGCAATTCGCGCATAACATAAATCTCCACTTGTGTCTGCCTGAAGAACTTTTCCGCTAATCTTTATTGATTTTCCTATATATGCATCCGGGTTACGAGCTAATTGATCGTATGTATAATTACCATCATACTCTGCTTTCGCTGCTTCTTTTTCAGCCTCTGCTTTAACTTCATCCGCAATATTTAAAGAGTTTAATAACTCGTCTGTAATAATGCCATTAACTGTAATTCCTTTGTCTGTCTGATATTTTGTAATAGCTTCCGTAGTTTTTCCACCTGCTACACCATCTGGGGTTCCGCAATTATATCCAGCACTATTTAAAGCTTGCTGAACGACTTTGATTGTTGCAGAATCCTTATATTCTGTTACAGTTTCTTGACTCATTGGTTCTGAAGAAGTATTTTCTTCTGTTAAAGCAGGTTCATCTGTAGTTGTTTCTTCTGAACTTTCATTCTGCTCTGTGTTTTCTAATTTCTCAACTTTTTTCTTTAATTTTTTGTTTTCTTTTTTTAATTTCTTATTTTCAGCGGTTAATGATTCTATCTGAGATTTTAATTCTTCTACATTATCTGAATCGTCTAAATTTTCCTCTTCCTCGGGTTCTGCTATTTCAGAACTTAAGTCTTGTTCTATTGTATATTTTGAATCAATCTGAATAGTAACTTTTTCACTATCTTTAGACACATAATATGGTAATGCTACTCTCTTTTTTTCGTTTGGTTTGATTTCTGCATCAAACTCATATCCATCTTCTGAAGAAGTAGAAATATTATAAAATTCTGTAGATATTCCATCGGAATCAAGCAAAGCAATTCCTTCCGTACCTATATAATAAGAGCCTAATTTATCGTCATAACCTTTATAATCAATATTTTCAACTGTACACTCAACGCAAATAATTCTTGTGTTCGTTCCTTCTGTTTCCTTATCAAATTTATCACTTGAAACAATTTTATCTACTGTAATCTTATATGTTCCTTTGTCTCCTACTATTTCTGTCTCATCTCCATATTGGATTACTCCATCTGCAAATACATTTGCACAAGATAAAATCGTTGCAATTGTAAACGCTCCCATTCCTAAAGTTATTTTTTTCATACGTTTTTCCTCCATCTTTTTATTAAAAAAGCATCACAATTCCTTTATCCTGGAAAAGCAATGCTCTCTTATCATGTAAAATTGCAACTGGCTATCATACATATGCTTAGACCCTGTAGTTTTGCGCCACCGGATTTCTCCGACTATGCCCCTTATTTAATTATTCGTATTTCTATGAGGAAAATTATACGCTTATGGTACGAAAAAGTCAACTAATCAAACACATAATCCACCAAATAAAATCCAATTATATAGTATTATCTTACTGAAAGGGGATTTGATATGGTTGATTTTGGTAACAATTTAAAAACTCTTCGTTTACAAAATGGATTCACCCAAGCACAAGTTGCACAAAAACTTGGTGTAACAAAATCTGTTATAAGTGCCTACGAGACAGGTCTTAGATTACCCTCTTATGATATACTGATTAATATTTCCAAAATCTTCAGAGTGTCAACAGACTATTTACTTGGTTTGGAGAACATCCGGGAACTAGATTTATCCGGTCTAACAGAAGAAGAAATTCAAGCTCTATTGAATTTAATAAAAGCAATGAAACGTAGAAAATGATATAAAGCTATCGGGTTTACTATATACCTGGTAGCTTTTTGTTGTATTCTGACTGAAATAGTCTTATACTGGATTTATAATACTATTGGAGGTATAAAGCCTATGGGTATGTATGATCGTGACTGTTTGTCTGCCTGAATCAGAATTCCAGGAATATTATATGTTAGCTACACAGAGCCACGATAAACCCAAGGCGATAAGGTAATAATTTGACCCCTTAAAAACCCTTTATTTTACTGGCTTTTCAGACAGTCAAAATAAAGTAGAACGGTATCGAAAAAAATCAATGTTTATAAGGGTTTACGGACTGTGAGACATGAAATTTTGTGCAATTTTTGTTATTTATTTAACAATCTATTTCTGCACGAACCCTTTAAAAATAAGGATTTATACGATAAGGTGGTCGATACCTTGAAAACACTTACAAGTACATGCAAGCCCTTATAAATACTGCTATCTTAACGCTTCAAAATGTGATTGTATTGTTATTTTTTTAACAATATGTGCTTGAAGGGGAGGGGGGTACTTTTTACTAGCCATAAAAACACTACCCCTGCTCCCCCAGGGGGTACTTATAAACTCTGGAATTTTTACATGCCCCGGTCAAATACATGGCGGCATATACCGTAAAAATTATTTTCCAATCTGGTAGCAGGGCGAAAAAATAGGGCAATTACACAGTTTCCTGCATAACTACCCTATTATTATTCTATATCCCTGTTCCAACGCTCCACCCTGGCACCACACCCAGGCTTTATAATATGCTACTCTTCTACAGTTGGTTTCGGCATGGACATAAGCTCCTTCAGCTCTTCAATTGTGTAACCGTTAGAATCCATGAGATCTGCAAGAGCTGTAAGTTGGGCTGCACGTTCGGCTTTCTTCCGCTCTGCATCCATATCTTTAGGAATCACCTTGCAAACAATTTCCCCTGTTTTCGGATCAGTATGCACAGAGAAGTCATTTTCTCTAAAAATTCGTTTCATCCGCAAATACTCTTCAGAATGTTGCTTTTTCTTATGTACAAGTGGCTTACTTGTGATCCAAGGTGTCTTGGACGGTATTGCAAATACACAGCCCTGTAATTCTTCGTTTTGTTCCACAATATCTCCCTCTCAATCTGTTATCTCAATTTTCCAGTTCATCATAGCTTCATACACACTGTATGGAATCTTGTCCTTGTATCTCTTCGCAGTGTCCTTGATGTATTGTTCCTTATACTCTTTATACTTCTGAAATGCTTCTTCCGGTGTTTTGAAAGTACCAAGTTTAATGTTCTTGCTACTTACCGCCATACATGCCCGATAACAAGTCCTTCCATTCTTTTCTTCCTTATATACACCTAAAGGAAGTTCACCTCTATTTGCTTTGCCATTTGTAAACAGTGTATTGATAAATCCTGGAACCAAGCAACAAGTATCAGGACTGTATATCTTATTACCTTTATATAGAATATCCTTATCAAGATTCAGATTGCTACCTCCATAATTATTCTTCTCATACCAGTACCTAAAATTACTGAAACTTTTCCATTCTTCTGAAACTATGCATCCTATATATTCAGGATATTTTTCATGCACTTTAGGATTATAGCAACGACGTAACATATCACGCCACTTATTATATGCTGTAGAATCCGTGTCTACATCTTCACAGCCCCAATAACCAACTCCACAAACAGTCGGCTTATACCTTTTAGCAGACCATTCCTTATTTTTATATCGAATATCGTTCATTACCTGTACAATATACTCTTCCGAATCATCACCTGTTCTTTTATAATGATCTCGTACCTGTGCATTCTGCTCTCTGGTAAGTGGATAAAGGTCTTTATAATAAAGATTTGACTTATCATTACCCCTATGCCAAATATAAGTATTGTTCACGCAATCAGGATTTTCTATAAATGTCTCAACAATCAGACGTTCTGCACCTATAAATACTTGTTGAAATTGCCATTTACCGTCTTTGAATATGTTCTTGCTGAAAGAATATACCAAGCCACCATCTTTATTTCTTTTATCCGTGATGCCATTAAGCAAATTATACTTACCTTTACTTTTTCGTATCATTCTCCCATAGTAGGAAAGCCAGGTGTCCTTACAATTCAGGAGTTTTACAAATATTTCATCCGCGCCCAGTAATTCAATATCAAGTCCAGTCTGAGATAGATCAAGAATTCTCTCCGACTTAATCTGCTTAAACTGCCTCTTCTGTAATATAGCCATATTGGGATCAAATGTATCTGTTGTAGCTTTCTTCTGTAATTTCTTGTCTCTGCTATCTAACCAGGTGCAATGCTTACATTTTGCTCTATAGCTTTTATGTCCACTTGGCATGATATCCATACGGAATCTGCTTAAAGGTAATTCTTCTCCACATTGACAGCAGACTTTTGTAGCTTCTGCCGTAACCTCCTGTACGCTCTTATCTTCAATGTTCTGTTCTGTAACTGTCTTATCATTTAACATAAGTCTCCTTTCGTTCTAAGCAAAAAAGACAGTCATATCTTGACTGCCCTTCTGCCCTGGCTTTATTTATGAGTGCTGCCAGGTGGCACTGATACATAATATAAAAACACATACCCCATTAAGGGCTTGCGATTTCTTACTTTATAAGGGAGTAGAAACAACCGACACCCTTTCAAGCCTTTTTCACATATTCAATTTTTCTAAACAGTGGCTCTATCTCTTTCAGCTGATAGTTCACCTTTTTATTTCCTGCGTCTGTCTCTTGGATATACAGCACTGTTCCCAGTACACCAATCACAGAATACAGCTTACCGGAGTCTGATACGATCTCGCCACGGCGTATTACATTTTTATCCATATCTGGTCTGATTCCTTTCTGAAATTGTCCCATAAAATCACGATTTTATATTTCGCTCTATAGCAATGCTTTAAAACGCATTATACGGCTCAAATTTCAATTTTAATTCTATTAGTGGGGAAATTGTTGTCTGAAATGAAATAAACGAAATTCAGCCCATACACAGCGTTATTTACTGTGCATAGGCTAATAAAAGAGGATGACACATATTTGTGCTCAAAAATGAACACAAAAATAAGCCCACGAGTAACACATCAAAAACTCATGGACTTATTCAGGTATTCATATTTAATTTTAAACAAAAAAATAACCACAGATAAAATCTCTGTGATTTTGTGAATTTTCTGTGAAATCTTATTAAATTTACCACATTTGCAGGCTCATCCTCCTATAAATATATTTTGTCACTTATAAGAAATGATTACCTTTTTTACTTTTGATTGCCTTTTTGATTACCTTTCTATTTTTCATTAAAACAGAAAGTCCGCAAACCCTTGATTTTACTGCATTAATCGGGGCAACAGGATTTGAACCTGCGACCTCACGGCCCCCAGCCGTGCGCGCTACCAAGCTACGCCATACCCCGCGAACAGTTGATATTGTATCAAATGTTATAATAAAAATCAACAGTTTTTTCAAAAAACAAATTAAAATCGTCTGTAAGTGTTACTGTGAACGGAATAGACGGGTAACCCATGTATAACTCTCCTATCCAATTATAAAAGAACCTTGAACGTAGGTAAAACTGCAATTTTATTGAGAAAAATCACAGAAATCAAGGTTTTCGCCCATATACCAAAAGACCTTGACAGCTGGTTTTCCCAGTCCATCAAGGTCAGTTTTTATGCTTGGACAAATTTCTATTGATTGGGCGATTTGCCCTTTAACAGGATATTTTACTTTGCCTGTTAACAATTATATTAATGCTGTGCATTAATATAATTAACAAGTCCTTCCGCCTTAATGATCTTCTGCATAAATTCCGGGAAGGCCTGCCCCTTAAATTCAGTTCCTTTGGTGCGATTGTAGATCATGCCAGAATCAAAATCCACCTCTACCTCATCCCCCTCATCAATGCCCTTGCTTGCTTCCGGGCACTCAATGATCGGAAGTCCAATGTTGATTGCATTTCTGTAAAAAATTCTGGCAAATGTCTCTGCGATAACACAGCTGACACCAGCTGCCTTAATAGCGATCGGCGCATGTTCACGGGAAGAACCGCAGCCAAAATTCTTAGTTGCTACAATAATATCACCCTTCTGTACTCTTTTTACAAAAGTATTATCAATATCCTCCATGCAATGAGTTGCCAGTTCTGCCGGGTCTGAAGAATTCAGATAACGTGCCGGAATAATAACATCTGTATCAACATTATCTCCATATTTAAAAGCTCTGCCTTTTGCCTGCATGATAAGTACTCCTCCTTATAATCCTAATTCTTCCGGTGCACAAATATAACCGGTTACTGCACTTGCTGCAGCTACTGCCGGGCTTGCCAGGTAAACTTCAGACTCCACATGTCCCATACGTCCTACAAAGTTGCGGTTAGTAGTAGAAATGCAGCGCTCACCAGCGGCCAGAATACCCATGTATCCACCAAGGCACGGTCCACAGGTAGGTGTACTTACAACTGCTCCAGCCTCAATGAAAATCTTAAGAAGTCCCTCTTCCATTGCCTGCAGATAAATTGCCTGAGTCGCAGGAATCACAATACAGCGAAGCCCTTTCTTAACCTTGCGTCCCTTCAGAATCCGGGCTGCAACACGAAGGTCGTCAATACGGCCATTCGTACAGGATCCGATTACAGACTGGTCTACAACAACCGGTTCTCCAATCTCAGAAATGGTCTTAGTGTTCTCTGGTAAATGAGGGAACGCAACAGTTGATTCCAATGTGCTAAGATCAATTGTGTACTCAGCTTCATAAACAGCGTCCTCATCAGCCTCGTATGCTGTATACGGGCGCTTGGAATGCTCCTTCATATATTCGATTGCAAGATCATCAACCGGGAAAATTCCATTCTTTCCGCCAGCCTCAATTGCCATATTAGCAATAGTAAAACGGTCGTCCATAGACAGGTTTTTAATTCCCTCTCCCACGAACTCCATAGATTTATAAAGAGCTCCGTCCACGCCGATCATTCCAATGATATGTAAGATCACATCCTTACCGCTTACCCATTTTTTCGGTTTGCCAACGATGTTAAATTTAATGGCAGACGGTACCTTAAACCATGCTTTTCCTGTAGCCATGCCAGCTGCCATATCAGTACTTCCGACACCAGTGGAAAAAGCTCCAAGAGCTCCATATGTACAGGTGTGTGAATCAGCTCCGATAATCACATCGCCTGCAACTGTAAGACCCTTTTCCGGAAGGAGCGCATGCTCAATTCCCATCTGTCCTACATCAAAATAATTGGTGATATCGTGGCGACAGGCAAATTCACGAACACATTTACAGTGCTCAGCAGACTTAATATCCTTATTCGGAATAAAGTGATCCATTACCAGTGCAATTTTATCTTTGTCAAATACGGTATCTACTGTCATCTTATCCATCTCATGGATAGCTACCGGAGAAGTGATATCGTTTCCAAGAACAAGGTCAAGCTGTGCCTCTATAAGCTGTCCTGCTTCTACATGATCCAGACCTGCATGCGCTGCCAGGATCTTCTGAGTCATTGTCATTCCCATTTTAGTATTCCTCCTGATTCATTGTATGTTGATATTTTAGCACACTTTCTGTTATAATAAAAATACATATTAATCATAGTTATTATAATTTGTAGTTATATATCACTGTTTACTGGTGCTATTCTGTAAGATATTATTTTGAGCGTAGTTCACAAAAACCTGAGAAACTTGGCGAAAAATCATTCGAATGCGTGATTTTTGTACATTGTAAGATATGTTGTCATGGACAAGGGTAAGCAATATTGTTATATATTCAGGAGGAATTTATGCAGGAAAATCTGTCTCTTTATCATATATTTTACACAGTCAGCCGCACTGGCAATATCTCAACTGCTGCTAAGGAGCTGTACATCAGCCAGCCTGCCATCAGCCGCGCCATTAAGAAATTGGAAAATAATCTGGACACCACTCTTTTCAAGCGCAGTTCCAGAGGCGTAACCCTCACCCCTGACGGCCAGATTCTATATGAAAAAGTAAAAGGAGCCTTCGACCTTCTTTCCGAAGGAGAGGATTCCATTCTTCACAATCGTTCCAGAGAGATTCCCAGGCTGCGCATCGGTGCCAGCACCACTTTATGCAAATATGTACTTATGCCCAGGCTGAAAGATTTCATAGCTGCCAATCCGCAAATCCGTATTACAATCTCCTGCCAGTCCACCTACCAGACCCTGAAACTTCTTGAAGAAGACAAAATAGACATCGGCCTGATCGGACGACCGCAGAAGCTATCCGGATACGAATTTTTGCCTCTGCTGCAGATCCAGGATACCTTTGTCGCTACACATCAATACCTGGAGAATCAGCACCAGCTTTTTCCATCAGAACCCCTTCAGCACACTGCTACTTTCATGCTTCTTGACGAACAGAATATAACCAGACAGTCCGTCAATACCATGCTTCATGAGCACCAGATGCAGCTTGGTCACATTCTGGAAGTCAGTTCCATGGATCTTTTAATCCAGTTTGCACAGGTGGGCTTGGGAATTGCCTGTGTGATCAAAGAATTTGTGCAAAATGATCTTGATAAAGAAATACTTGTGGAAGCGCCTCTGGGTCTGACTTTCCCATCAAGGGAAATCGGATTTGTATGCAAGAAAGGGAGCGAAAATCAGAAGCTTCTGACACAACTGGCAGAAATCTAGAGAAATTCCGCTTCGCTACACCGAAGTAGCGCAAAAAAATCCGGGTTTCCCCGGATTTTTTTGCTTAGTTATTAATAAGCTTATCTTCGCCGTTCCAGCTGTAGAGTTTACGG
>OLQG01000379.1_pt1 | contig 37432 bp, 28 predicted proteins | sample 1672221 | NCBI WGS metagenome assembly OLQG01 (sample SAMEA3136660, study PRJEB25190) | human gut metagenome | biome: human gut; feature: human-associated habitat; material: faeces | place: Austria | collected 2013
CAGCCAGATGGCAGATTCCTGAAGCACATAAAGTTCCGTTTTCCGGTGTATTTTGTAGACAGGGAGACACAGGAACTTTGTTGGGACAACGAAAGTACCGTTGAGACGGTTGTCTTGATGTCAAGGAAAGATAAATAAGTGCCAGAAAGCGGCATATTTCCGGGCTTTTTCGGAAGTTAGGAATAGAAACCTAACTCTTGAAAAAGCTCGGTTGTTTTATATGGAAACATATCTACCGCGAAATCTGTGTCAGGTTGTAACCTCGGATTAGATGTCGCGATTTGAGACAGTGGATTAGATGTCAGGCATTTTGGGATGATTTTTGAAAAACGAAAAAGGATGACAACCAATCCGGCAACTCGACCATTTTGGGTGGTTGCAGGCAGTGGAATAGATGTGAAGGAAGGAGGCTGTATTTTTTATGGAAGAAAATTTGGTTCATAGTAGTTTGGACTTTTTAAAAGTACTTGAAAGATTTACGCTTGAAAGTAAACTCTTAGCTTGTCAAAAGTATTCCAGTAGGATAATGACATGTTCGCAAGTGGATATGGTTAAGGCTTACGAAGAAAATATAATGCCGTGGGAGATTGAAGCGTTTGCAGCATATTCCATTGTTTATGATACCAATGATGCTACGGAAGAGTTAGATGGAAAAACGTTCGCAGATACCATCACACTTATAAGAAATTATTGGCATAGCGGCTTAATTACAGCGGAAGAGAATGGTGAGTATCCTGAAGCGTTTATGATGATATCCGCATTACAGCAGTTTCCTGTGCAAGGCGTATTTCTTCAGAAACTATATAGATATCATTACTTCTTTACTTTCCAAAATGACAGACTGGATATGAGAAAAGTATTTTTTGATAAGATGGGAGTCAATTATGAACAATTAGAAGAATTTGCTTTTCTAGTATTTTTAGGGTTTAGTAAAGAAGCCCAAGATACGATTCCACCCATAGAACTACAAAAGGTTTTAACAAAGGCTTTTAAGGATAAAGATGTATTGCATTTATTATCTATTGAAAAGGAAGAATACAGGAAACAATTATTTTCGCTGTATGCTGATAATATAATTGATCAGTACTATGGCCTGAAAATACAATATCTTTATCCATTTATATCAGGGCAAGATTTTACTTACGTACCATCACCTTATCTCGTAGTAAATGCGGTAACAGAATCGATGCTAAATCGCATAACATTAAGAGATAACAAGCTTCGTAGAGCAATAGGCAAAGAAGTAATTGAATCATATTTATATGATATTGTTGGACAACTTGATACTATTTCTTGGATTTCTCCAGAAATAGCATATAAAAAGGGGAAAGCTAATTTGTTGACTTCCGATGTTATTGCGGCAGAGGGTGATGCAGTTATTTTCTATGATACAAAGGCAATTACACCAAGCTTGAAACTGAGAAAATTTGATGCTGCCGAAATAGAAGATGATATAAAGATATATGCCGAAGATGTAATTCAGATTTATAATCAGATTAATAATTACCTAGACGGGCTATTCCAGTTGGATAAAGCGTATTCAAAAGAAAACATATATGGTATTGTGGTTGTGCTAGAGGATGCCGTTGTTTCTAGAAAAAAAGTCTACGAAAAAGTGTGCAATATCCTTCAAGATGCAGTCAATGTATCTGAAGAGGAGAAGAACTATATTTGTAGCCACATCAAGATTCTGCCTCTTAGAGCTATTGAATGTATGATTTTACAGAATACTAGCATATTGCCAGAATTAAAAGAGCAACTCGATAAACCGGAAAAATGGTATTATTACACCTATACTAATACAACAACTGAAAATGGAATTATTTCATCATACGCACAATATGAGCACGATCTAAAAGGCAGAATTAGCAAACAGGGATAAAATCACCCCCTCCCGGCCATCATGGTCGAGAGGGTTTCGTGCGTTTATGGGATTATCCTTCAATCCCAATTTAGTTTGAAGTAAAGAATATGGACTTGTAAAACAATTTGACAACGTAAAATAGAAGTTGTATTCTCTATGTATCAGGAGGATGTATTTATGGGTAAATATTCTGATACAGATATTACAAAATTGCAGAACAATCTCTTGCTCATCAGAAATGCTGGAGGATGGACCGCAGAAGTATTCGGTGACATGATTGGTGTTACGAAACAGACAATTAGTAATCTGGAAAACAAAAAAACCAAAATGACAAAGACGCAGTACATAGCAATCAGAGCAGTACTTGATTATGAAATGGAAGAGAATCCAAATAGGGAGATACTTAAATCTGCAGTTAATCTTGCTTTACACTCTGATGAAGTATCTGAAGAGAATCAGAAAAAGATACAGGCATTTGTATCCGGTGCGCAGAAGACTGGTCTTGATAGTGCTGCTGTAATTGCAGGAATTGGAGCGATTATTGGAGTTGTTGCTGCCGAGGCAATTGCATCACCGGCTTTAGTCGCTGCATCTGGTGCATGGTTAGCGAAATTGTTAAAGAACAAGCGTGACTAATAGGAGGATTTAGATGAGTAATTTAGGATGGTATCAAGTTATTACAACATGGTCAAAAAAGGTGGGAGGTCCATTAAATCTTTTAGGAATTGTTGCAGGAGTTGGGGTGATAGGCGGTGTGGCTGGCACCAAGGGTGTTGAAGCACTGGTGGGTTCTCAAAAGAAGAAGGCAGCAGAAAAGGAGAAAGCTGCTGAGCTATTAAAGACATATACCGTTAGCAAAGAGGGTGTAAGTAATGAAGGCTTACAGTTTCATGTTGGAGAGACCTTTAAGGTATTAGAGCGAGATGGGAATGCTGTCCTTATTGAAAAATTAGGAGATGACAATAATCCTTATTTTGTAGTAGCGGAACTCTTGAATGAAATATCTGATTACAAATAAACTACAGAATAGAAAATACCCTCCCGACCATCATGGTCGAGAGGGTTTCGTGCGTCTATGGGATTATCCTTCAATCTCAATTTTCAGCCCGGACTTAAGTTTCACAGTGAAGTGGTCCTCCCAGACGATGATTCGCTCAAGCCAGTGTTTCACCAGGACTTCGTCGAAGGCCTCCAGGTGTGAGGTCTGCTGCTTGATGAAGTCCTGCAGTTCATTGATGGGTACTATGTTTTTTGAAGCAGCTATGCCTGTATTCACAGGCTTGTATTCTTTTTGCCAGGGCTTGATTTCGGAAATTGTCAATCCGTCTAATTTGTCCGTTATAGTGGCTGAGCAAGAAGCAATGAGCCATTGATATGTTTCTGCTGTACGAATACCGCTATAGAGGTTATCCTCGTGTAATTCAATTGTGCAACTAAGAATAGCATCGAAATTAAGATGATCCTCATCGATGGAAATATTGGCTGTATACTCCAGCATCATATCCTAAAGAATGGCAGAATCCGGGTAATGAATTCTGCACATATTGAGATTTAGTGCTGTTGGATAGGTGTATAGATAAGTACTTACTGCACTCCAGATGGAGTTATAGCAGAATCTGTATATAAATTCCTGAAGTTCGTTTCGATTATTTTCCACTTCTGATTCAAATCCTCTCATGTGTATGTCCCTGTATTTATCTGATTGTTGAAAATTGTGCATATTGACTTATAAAGGGAATAAGAGAAGTATATCATTAACACATAGTCAATTCAATTAAATGACAGAGAAAATTCTTGTATATATGAAGAATATTATTGAATTAATTCTTCTAAATGATATACTATAAAGTGATAACTTGTACAATTTATGAATGAAAATTTGCGAGGTATTGATACGATGCAAGTAAGCTACAAGAAGTTATGGAAAATGCTTATCGACAAAGATATGAAGAAGAAAGATCTGCAGGCGAATGCCAGGATTAGCTGGGCTTCTGTAACTAAGCTTTCCAAGGGTGAGACGGTCAGCATGGAAGTTATCATGAAAATCTGTAAGACTCTGAATTGTAACATTGGAGACATTATGGATTTGATCCCGGATGAGGATGCAGAGCAATAAGCGGGGGAGTTATGGCAAGTTCTAAGAAAAATGATGTGATTAGCGAGGCTTCGCCTCATACAATAAAGAAATTTGAACTGATTTCTGAATACGTAAAAGCATGGATTAACATCCTTATGCTTAATCCTAAGTGTAAAGGAATTGTTTATATAGATTGTATGTCTAATAGTGGCGTATACAGAGACGAAAGCGGAAAAGAAATAGAAGGTACGCCACTTTTGGTATCTGAGATTATCGCAGAAGCGATGACTCGTTATACCGGAAAACAGGCTTATTTATATTTTAATGATAAGGATCAAAACAAAATAGATTTGCTTAGTACCAGAATTCCAAAGCAGACAGGAAATTTCCATGTAAACATGGAAGTTATGGATGCTAATGAACTGCTTCGGAAAATAGGAACACAATTTGCTACGCAGTTCAAAGATATGCATTTTCTTTTGGTTTACGATCCATATGATGCCCATATTGAGTGGGATGCTATGATGCCGTTTCTTAAAAATTGGGGAGAGGTAATCCTTAATCATATGGTTTCAGATCCAATACGAGCAGTAAAAATGGCTAGGAAACCTGAAGTGATCGAAAAATATGAAGAAACCTACCAGGCTAATATTGAAGAGCTGATTTCTTTTGGAAGCGATAGAAATGCTTTTGAAGAAAAGATAAGAAGTATTATTCGTGATAACAGCGGACGAAGAGAGGAAAGGTATTATATTGCTTCATTTCCGTTTTTTAGCACGACGAATTCAGTGATATATAACCTTATTCATTGTACTGGCCATTATAAGGGCTTTGAGCTGTTTAAAACTACAGCATGGCATACCTTCCGGGATCATTCTTCAATGAAAAATACGCACCATAATGAAGATAATATGCAGCTGCAATTCACAGAAACAGGTGAAATCGTTTGTGGTTATCCTACAGACGACTCTTGCTATAACCTGAGAGATGCAGCGCTTTACGTTCAACAGCATTTTGCTGGACAAGCAAATATTCCTAATGATGAGGTGTGGGCATATTTAGGAGAACACCCTGTGTTTCCAACTAGGGATTATAAAAACAAAATTAAGGATGTCTTAAAGAGTGAATTTGGGATGAAAGCATCTAGAAGCTCAATGACATTCTCGGATAGGAGATATTGAGAATGCCGAATGTGGAAGGCTACATAGAAAGAAAATCTATGCTCTATAAAACAGGAGTGGAGTATGGGGATTACACAATAAATTATATCCACGGATGCGCGCACGGATGCAAATTCCCTTGCTATGCATTCACCATGAAGAAACGATTTGGCCAGGTGAAAACCTATGAAGATTGGCTTAAGCCATACTTAGTTTCAAATACTTTGGAACTTCTTGATAGAGAGATTCCGCGGCTGAGAAACAAGATTGAATCCGTGCAGCTTTGTTTCACTACGGATCCTTTTATGTATGGTTATCCGGAGATAGAGGAAATGAGTATTGCGGCGATTAATCGACTTAATGAAGCTGGAATAAAGTGCACAATTCTGACGAAAGGAATTTTGCCACAAAGATTGGCTGAGTGCTCACGAGACAATGAATATGGTATTACTCTGATTTCTTTAGATGAAGAATATCGTGGGCGGATGGAACCGGGAGCGGCCCCATATGATAAGAGATTAGAAGCATTAAAGTGGTTGCACGATCGAGGATGCAAAACCTGGGTGAGTATGGAGCCGTACCCGACACCAAATCTAATTAATCAGGATTTAAATGAGTTGTTGGAGGCTGTGAGCTTTGCTGATCGAATTATTTTTGGAAGAACCAATTACAGCAAAGAAGTCACAAGCGGTTATCCTGAACACAAGAAATTTTACAATGAGAAGGCTAAAGAAGTTATAGATTTTTGCATGAACAGGAAAATTGCTTATCGCATAAAAGAAAAGACGATTACGGAATGAGTTCAGATTATAGGACTGCTCATTTTATAAAATGAAAATATCCGGGACTATATGCAGAGAAAATGGAGGAAGTCGAATGGCGGCGATACATGATCTACTTGCGCAAGTGCAAGATGAGGCTCTAAGGGCACGCTTAGAGCAGGAAATAAATAGATTGACAAAGCAAAAAAAATTCGGACTGGTATTTGAGGAGCATTTACCTGAATGCACTCCTCTATATGATGTGCCGGTAAAAAGAGGAGCCAATGTGGCAAAGAAGACAGGCTCCATCAGTGATATGTATGAAGTTCTTGCAATTAAGGATGGAATGGCAGCTTGTGTGCACAAGGTTACAGAGGAACAGGAAATAATTCCGGTAAGCGACCTGGTTTGTGTGGCTCAATTTGGTGAGCCAATTTATCCGTACTTAAAGCCGCTGGACAGTGTATGCAATGCGCCAGATAGCGATCTTTGGCACACATTAATTGAGGCAGACAATTATCATGCACTGCAGCTTCTGGAATATTTGTACGCGGGAAAGGTTGACTGCATCTATATTGATCCACCGTATAACACAGGTGCTAAGGACTGGAAATATAATAACGACTATGTGGATGGTTCTGATGCATATCGTCATAGCAAGTGGCTTTCTATGATGGAAAAAAGATTAGAACTGGCGAAGAAATTACTTAATCCAGATGACTCGGTTTTGATTGTTACAATTGATGAAAAGGAGTATTTGCATTTGGGGTGTTTGTTGGAGGAAATGTTTCCAGAGGCAAATATGCAGATGATTAGTAGTGTAATTAATCCGTATGGAACACAGAGATTGAATGAATTTTCTAGAAATGATGAATATATATTCTTTTTGATGATAGGTTCGGCACGACCAGTAGGTGTAAAAAATGAGGATGCTCCAGAACAGACAATTTGGAAAACTTTCAGACGAGGAGATTTAGCATCTCGTCGCGGACAACCAAAAGGAGGAAAAGCACAGTTTTACCCAATCTATGTGGATAATAAGTCGTTAAAGATTGTTACTATTGGGGATCCGATCCCCTTTGAAGTAGATCGGCATAATGTGCCGCAAATTGATGGATGCACTGCAGTATTTCCCTTACGTGATGATGGCACAGAAATGAACTGGTGCGTACGGCCAGAGTCTGCCCGATTGTTACTAGAGAAGGGTTATATTAAAGCAGGGAAATTTAACCCTAAAACTCAACAAATGCACCCTATTTCTTATTTACGCTCCGGGACGATAGATGACATTAATTCAGGAAAACTGATCATTGATGGCTATGAGCAAGATGGGTCAATTGTTGCGCACTATCAAGAACAAAAAGAGCAAATGCCTCAGACAAACTGGCGAATCAAGGAGCATAGTGCCAGAGATTATGGCTCTAATTTGATTCGATCGATTTTGAAAGATAAACGATTTACTTTTCCAAAATCTGTATATGCAGTGAAGGATTGTATCTTTTTGTTTACAAAGAACAAACCGAATGCCTTGATAGTGGATTTTTTTGCGGGCTCAGGAACGACAATGCATGCGGTAAACTTACTGAATGCAGAGGACGGTGGGCATAGAAAATGCATCATGGTAACAAATAATGAGGTTTCTGCTGATGAAGCAAAAATACTGAAAGAACAAGGGTACAAACCTGGAGATAAAGAGTGGGAAAATATTGGTATTGCGAGGTACGTAACCTGGCCGCGTACAGTATGCAGCATAGAAGGCCATGACATAAATGGGAAACCGTTGAAAGGCAATTATGTTGGGTCAGATGCACCAATGTCCAATGGATTTAAAGCCAATGCAACTTTCTTCAAGCTGGGCTTTTTGGATAAGACAGCGGTTGCTTTTGGTAGTCAATTAGCAGAATTAATTCCCATCCTATGGCTGAAGGCTGGTGCACATGGGGCTTGCCCTGAATTGAAGGACAATAATGCTACCATGATGATTCAGCCAGAAAATAAATTTGCAATCTTGATTGATGAGAAACAGTTTTCAGCTTTTGAAGAAAAGATGCAGAAGTATCCAGAGATTCATACGATTTATTTTGTTACAGATTCAGATCCAGGATACCGGGAGATGATCAAAGGCTATGCAGATAAGGATACCTATCAGCTCTACAGAGATTACTTGGATAATTTCAGAATTAATACAAGGAGGTAGGCAATGAAAGCAGAATTATTCCCGTTTCAAAAAAAGGCATTGTCGCAGCTCCGTTTGATGGCAGGGGAAGCAATTAATGGTTATCAGAGAACACATTCAAATCAGGTGGTTTCTTTTACTGCACCAACAGGTGCTGGAAAGACTATCATAATGGCTTCTCTGATTGAGGAAATTTTTTTCGGCGGAGTGGATCATGAGGAGCAGCCGGAAGCAATCTTTGTTTGGCTGTCAGATTCTCCGCAGCTCAATGAGCAGTCAAAGGATAAAATCGACCTGAAGGCCGATCGTATTCAATTAAGACAGTGTGTGACGATTACCGATGATTCTTTTGATCAGGAGATACTGGATGACGGGCACATTTATTTCTTGAATACGCAAAAGCTAGGTACAAATTCTAATCTGACTAAGCGCAGTGATGGAAGACAATATACCATCTGGGAGACTTTGGCTAATACAGCCAGAGAAAAGAGTGACAGATTGTATGTCATTATTGATGAAGCGCATCGAGGAATGCAGGGGCGAGAGGCTGGTAAGGCAACCACTATCATGCAGAAATTCCTGAAGGGCAGTCCTAAGGATGGATTAGATCCAATGCCAGTTGTTATAGGTATGTCTGCGACGATTGCGAGATTTAATGCATTGGTTTCCGGTATTGTAGCGACTACATATCCTGTTGTTGTGACAACGGATGAAGTGCGTGCATCTGGACTTCTTAAGGATCGTATTGTTATTTCTTATCCGGAGGAAAGCTCTGCCAACCGGGATATGGCTGTGCTCCAGGCAGCAGCTGATGAATGGAAGGATAAATGGGAACATTGGTATCAGTATTGCTATGAGCAGCATTATGCGTATGTGAATCCGATTTTGGTTATTCAGGTACAAAACAGCACAGGTGAAAATAATGTCTCTGCGACAAATCTGGATGATTGCCTTCAAAAGGTGGAAGAACGATGCAACATTCGATTCCAGGATGGTGAGGTTGTACACACGTTTGGACAGACCGGATCTATTTTAACCATCAATGGATTGAACGTGCCTTACGTGGAGCCATCGGCAATTGCTGAAGATAAGCAAATCAAGGTGGTCTTTTTCAAGGAGAGTTTATCCACAGGATGGGATTGTCCGAGAGCTGAAACTATGATGTCTTTTAGACGGGCAACAGATGCTACATACATTGCACAGTTGTTAGGACGAATGATCCGTACTCCCATGCAATCTCATATACAGGTGGATGACACATTGAATGATGTACATCTGTATTTGCCATATTTTGATGCAGCAACAGTAAAGGATGTTGTGAAGGCTTTGCAGGATGCAGAGGGTGGAGATATCCCGGCTGATATCTATGGTGAATCCTTAGATTCCAGAGTTATGGATACTTTGTCTGTAAAACCGCGTACAATTGTAGTACAGAGAAAAAAGGTAGATCATCAAATTCCAGGTCAGGTATCAATATTTGGCAATTTCAATAGCACGGGAGCATTCGATGCCAATTTATTGAGAGAAAGAGAAGCTTCTTATACCGCAGGAATGGCGAATAGTGGCGGAAATAATACTGTGCATGCTGTGGCTGGTCCATCTAATAGTGTCCCTGATGGTTATGTTTTTGCTATGGGGGAGACCGGAAAAATCAATGTGGCAGCAGGACAGTATACTAATGGAGAAAAACATTCTAATGTAGCTGGAATGCCGCAGATGCAGGCAAATATAGATGGTGATGGTAAGACAATCAATACCGCGGAAGTGATGGAAGAAGAGAAAAAGGCAGAGGATGGCTTTGATAGGGAGGATGTTATGAAGGCAATCAATGATTCTGGATTGCTTTCTTATGACGTGCGTACCGTCAAAGTCAGTAATTATCTGACATCCCTTTATGCTTTAGCGCGTTTGTTGGTGCAGTCCAATAAATATCCTGAGGCAAAGGATGATGTTCTGGAAGAAATTATTAAGCAAATTCGTGAATATGCTGTAGGGCTGCGTAAAAGCGGAAAATATGATGATATGGCTAAGAATATCATGGAATTTGAAATGAAAACACAGGTGTTTGATGCCTTTGGAGAAAGTGTTGATGACAACATCATCTACCATTTTATGTCTTCAACAGATACGGACATTGATCGGCAGTTTAGAAAAGCAGAAAGTAAGCTGGGTAATGAAGGTGTGGGAAATCGGTATGGTAAATATTTCTATGATTCCGATGATCCGAATGCGTACAAGATTGACGTTATTTTGTATGCTGCTGATGACAATTGCACTGCACGGTTGATGAACTATGCTGAAAAAACATTCCATGAATTGAACGATAAGTACCGTAGGAAGATGGTTAATCTGGATGAGAAATTTATAAAGCAATACAACACCATTGTTTCTGATGGAGATATTGTTTCTAAACATAATTTCCGTTTGCCTGAGACTATCACACAGCCGAGAGATATTAACGGCAGGGAGTATACAGATCATTTATTTGTGGACGATTCGGGTGTAGCAAGAATTAATTTGAACAATTGGGAAGAGGGAGTCCTGGAAGAAGAGCAGGAACAGTCAGATTATGTATGCTGGCTAAGAAATCCTCCGAGAAAGCCGTGGTCTTTGTGTATTCCATATGAAATGGGCGGAGAACAGAAACCGGCATATCCGGATTTCTTGATTATCCGCAAAGATACCGACGGAGAATATGTAATTGATATTTTGGAGCCTCACGATCCAACCAGAATAGATAATCTGGGTAAGGCTAAAGGTTTTGCAGAATATGCGCGTCAGAATCCTGGAGTTGGGCGAATTGAGCTGATTCGTATGGGTAAAGACGGAGCTGGGCATCAGCGCTTCAAGAGATTGGATATGGCAAGAAGTGCGATTCGAGACAAGGTTTCACGTGCTATGACGAATGATGAATTGAATCATATTTTTGATACAGACGGAACCTTTATGGATTAATGCTAATGAAGGATAGGAGGCTTATCTTATGGATAGTGACCATATTGTAAGCAGTATGAATACACAGCTTCACACAGCAGCAAATGTTCTGGTTGAGTGGTTAGGAAAACTGCTTCCACGGACAGCTGAAAATTGGTGGGATGAATGTGTGATTGATAATTTGAGCTATAATCAGCGAGAGACAGCTAGATTAAGGGGCTTTACAAAGCTGGAGGATTTTGATCTGGCGGCCTTGCTTCGTATAGCGGATAAGTCATGGTACACCATGAGACAGGTGGCTTTTTTGCCAACCAGGGAAAGAGAATGTATCCGAGACATGATGCGTGTGCGTAATAACTGGGCACATTGTGGTGCTAATCTTCCTGGCAAGGATACTATATTGCAGGACTTGAATACGCTACACGAGTTCTTTGAACAACACGAATGTGATGAACGCTTAATCAACGAGATTGAGCGTTTAATTGAAGATGTTAAATCTCCATCAACAGTTGATTTTGCCGCTTTAGCTCAGCCGGAAGAAACGCCGGAAGTGTCCGCAGAAGCTGTAGACGAAGATGATATACATGAAAAAGGTCTGGTTTATCTGATAGGAGATCCATCTGTTCGTGGAGTAGTTATGTCAATTAGTGACCTAGGCGATACCAAGAAATACGAGGTATTTGTCAACGGAAACTTTAACACGTATTACTCCGGTCAGATTGCGCCTGTTGTCGAAACTGCATCTTATAACTGGCTTGATATCAATACTTTCCGCAGTTATCTGACAGCATATCAAATCAATAATCCATATGGTAGAGACTTATATTCTTTGAATTCTGCTAGAATTGATTTTGTGCCATATCAGTTCCGTCCGGCCCTGAAATTGGTTCATGCAGATGAACCGAGAATCTTGATAGCTGATAGTGTAGGTGTTGGTAAGACGATTGAAGCCGGCATCATTTTAAAAGAGCTTCAAGCAAGAAATGAGCTTGAAAATGTAATGATAATTTGCCCTAAGCCTCTGGTGACAGAGCGCAAGTGGGAACTAGAGATGAAACGTTTTGATGAAGATTTTATTCCGTTGAAAGGAGAAGAACTTCGTCAGATTATTTCTGATACAGATCGAGATGGTGAATGGCCCGTACGTTATGGAAAAACTATTGTGCCATATTCTATTTTGGATAGTCGAGCATACGAGGGAGAAAAGGATAAGAAAAAACACACTTTTGGTCTGAAAGATTTAGATCCTGCTCCACATTTTGATCTTGTAATTGTGGATGAGGCTCATCATATTCGAAATGGCAGCATGGAGAAAGAAAAGGCATTTGAATATAAGTGCGTGAAATATTTTTGTGACCATGCTGATGCTGTAATTATGTTGACGGCTACACCATTGCAAACAAGTGATGATGATCTGTTTACATTGTTGAATGTTCTACGTCCAGATATGGTGATTGATAAGCCTACATTTAATATGATGGCAAGACCTAATGGACATGTTTCTGCGTGCGCTTCCATCATACGAAGGGCGGGAAAAAACTGGAAGGAAGAGGCGCTGGAAGAATTAAAGGGCATCTTGGAGACACAGTGGGGCGAGAATGTTATTGCCGCAAATCCTACATATGCCTCTATGATTCAGACATTGCAGCAGGAGAAAATTACCAGAGAGGAAAGAGTAAAGCTTATTTCTGATGTTGAGAGTCTACATAGTTTTAACTCAATGTTGAATAGAACCAGAAGAAAGGACATTCAGGATTTCTGTATTCGCCGTCCGTTTACTTTGGCAGTGGAATTTACTCCAGCACAACAGGAATTGCATGATGAGTTGTTGCGATTTGAACAGAATGCGCTAATGCAGCTGCATGGGGATGCTCGTTCGATTCCATTTATGATGTCTACCATCAAAAGACAGGCTGCCAGCTGTATTTTTGGATTGGCACCGCACGTTCGTTATTTGATTGAACGTCGTTTTCAGCAAATCGAGGATGATCCAGACAATGAAATGCCAGGATTTGAATTTACAGGAGCTAATGCCTCTGCTTTAGAGGCATTAGCAGAAAAATTACTGGATATGGCGGATCATTTGCCGGAAGAGGATCCAAAGTTTGACCAGATGATGACTGCCATTAAAGAAAAGCAGTCTCTAGAAAATAATAAAATTATTATTTTCAGTACGTTCCGTTTTACATTGAGATACTTGAAGGACAAACTTAAAGCAGTTGGCCTTCGCGTAGAACAGGTTGATGGTAGTGTTAAGGATATTATGCGCCAAGAGCTAAGAGCTCGCTTTGAGCTTCCCAAGGAAGATAAGGTTGCTATAGATATTTTGCTATTCACAGAAGTTGGTTCCGAAGGCTTGGATTATCAGTTTTGTGACATGATGATTAATTATGATCTGCCATGGAATCCCATGAAGATTGAGCAGAGAATTGGTCGTATCGATCGTAGAGGACAGAGGAGTGAAACTGTTAGCATCTACAACATGATTACCGATGGCACCGTGGATGCAGATATTTATTATCGCTGTTTGATGCGAATTGGTATTTTTGAAAGCAGCATCGGTGAGTGCGAAGAAATTCTTGGTGATATAGCCACACAGATAGATCAGATCGTTGTTGATTCGAGTCTGACTGATAAAGAGAGAAAAGAAAAACTGGAGCAGATGGCGGATAATGAGGTTCGCAAAATTCAGGAATTGACGAAGCTTGAGGAAGAAGAGAAGGAATTTTTTGGTTTTAATATTTCTGAGTACACAACAACACAGGAAATCCATAATGCAGAAAATCCATGGTTATCACAGAAGAGTCTTCAGATCATGATAGAACAATACCTGAGTAATCGTCTTGACCAGGGAACTTATATTGTTGGTGAAGGCGAAGTGAAACAACTTCGTTTGTCAGCTGCAGCCAGGCACGAGCTCCGAGAGGATTTCAGAAAATTACCATCTGGTCGTAATGCTGTAAGGCAGAGTTGGGATGTCTATCTAAAAGGAAATGCTCCTTTGCATAAGATTACATTTGATTCCGATGCAGCCGAAAAGGAAAGAGACGCCTTTTTTATTACAGCAATGCATCCTCTGGCTAAGCAAGCGGCAGCTTATTATAAAGCAACGGAAAAGGCGTATATTCGATTGCAGTATGCAAATGATGATTTGCCAAATGGCACATACCATTTTTCTGTTTATGCTTGGACATATGTTGGCATCAATCCACATTTTAAATTAGTTGTTGTATGTGAAGACGATGTAATTGCAAGTGAACTGCCTGATATTTTACAGGAAGCTCAAAGTTGTGCGTCTGCCGTAAATATAAAATCTTCCGATTGGGATAGCCTGGAAGGAAAGCAGGTTAAGCTTTGGCAGACAGAAAAGTCATCGGAAATTGCAGAAGCAGAAACCACATCGATTTTTAAGATTGAGAGTTTAACCAATAATTTTAGGAACAGAAAGAGATCTCTGGAACAAAAAATCATGGATACATCGAGTGAGAGTATCCGGAGAATGTACAACAGTGAGCTTGAATCTGCGCAGAATAAATATGATGCAAAGGTTGCAGAAATCAAACAGAAGGTTGCACAGACAGATATACATACGACATTGATTGCAAATGGCATATTGGAGGTCGTTTAGTGTAATTAAAAGATAGTATAGCGGAGGGCGAAAAATATGGCGGAAAGGACAATGGCCGAGCAGGTGGTACAACGTCAGGATAAGGACGGTATGCTTCGGCGAGCTTTAGAGAGAATTATCCAGCTCTATACGGATAAGTCACATTTTGTGTATGAGCTTCTGCAAAATGCAGAGGATGCAGGGGCAACGCAGATTAAATTTATTCAACATGAAGATTGCCTTGAAGTATTGCATGATGGCCATCCATTTTCGCTTGATAATTTGCAGGGCCTTTGTGATATAGGAAAATCAGATAAGATTGGAGATTTAAATCAGATTGGAGAATTTGGTGTTGGATTTAAATCGGTGTTTGGTATATGCGAGACGGTAAGACTGTACAGTCATCCGACAAGGAAAGATGAGGCAAATGGCTATGAAACGTTTGCCGTAGAGATCCTAGATTTTACCCATCCGGTGGCAATACAAGATGAAGAAATCAGCTATGGATACACAACTAGATTTGTTTTTCCGTATAGAGTTGGATTCACTTTCTCAGGTTTTGAGTCTATAAAAGAATTAAACGAGGTATTATCTGCAAGACTACAGAATCTTGGAATCACAACACTTCTATTTATGAAAAATTTGCAGACAATTGACTATGTGATTGACATGCCAGGACTAAAAACCTCTGGTTGCTATATGCTGGAAAAGAAGGCTATTAATGACCATTGTGCATTGGTTTCTGCAATAGGCGAAACCGACGTAGCTGATAATCCAAAGGACAAGAAGGGAAAGAAAGAGGAACAGATCTCTTACTTGGTATTTACCAGGCCAGTGGCTGGAATTCAGGCTGGAAGAACTATTGATATTGCCTTTACGGTAAGTGTTGATGAGAAGGGAGAATATACATTCCGCAAACCGAGGTATCCTTATATTTCGGTGTATTTTCCAACAGAAACTGAAAGCAAGCTGAAGTTTATTGTACAAGGCCCTTATCGTACTACGCCTAATCGAAGCAGTGTACCTGCTGACGACAAGGATAATATTCAATTAGCAGAGCAGACATCAGACCTGCTACGGGATAGTGTACGAGAACTGCGGGATGCCGGTAAGTTAAATCTTTCACTGCTTAACATTTTGCCGATTGATGAGGAAGAATTTGAAAGTACACCACTGTTTGAATGCATGTATGACATGACAGTGGAGATGATGCAGGATGAAGAATTTTTAATCTGCAAGGATGGCTCTTATATCTCTCCAGAGAATGCAAAAATTGCCAGAGGTAATGATTTTTCTGAGGTGTTTACAGATGAACTTTTAACAGAGCTTATTGATGATGATAAGGAATATCATTGGCTTCCTACAGTACTTACGGAAACAAACAAGCAATATAAGGAATTGTATTCATTTTTGACGGATACTTTGGAAATAGAAGTTATGCGTCCGGAAAATATGGGTGGATATTTCAATGGGAACAGAGCATTCCTGCCAAATAGAGACGATGATTGGCTGGTAAAGCTTTACACCATGTATGAGAAGGTGGGAGGTGCCTTCTCTAAGCAACGTGGTGGATCCAATATGCTGACGGCTGAATTTATTAAAACTTCTAAAGGAACGTTTGTATCTCCATATAGAAGAAGTGATGGTAAACAAAACTATAGCTACAGTTTCATGTATCGTGGATATGAGAATTCAACATATCTTCCAAACGTTTTCTTACCTTCGAAAAATGCGGCACAAATGGACGATATTCCTTTCGTTGATGAAGAAATTTATCACAAATGTGAGCATTTCTTCAAGGAGATTTTGTCGTTACAGAAGCCAAATGAATATGAGTTTTTTGTTAGAGATTTTGAAAAACGCTATAAGGAAGGCAAGGTAATCTCGGATGATCAGCATATCACAGATGTGAAACATTTGCTGAAGTATAGATCAAATGAGGACTACAGGGATGAGGTTGATAATCTGATCAAAAAATACTTAGTGCTCAAATGCAATGAAGATGGCAAAAGCTCGTATGTAAGTCCGTTCCGGGGGAGTGTATATTTCCCTAAAACAGAAGACGGCATGAGTATAGAATACTATTTCAAGAATATTCAGAAGTGTGCTTATGTGGATTTGGATTTTTATCAGATTGAAGATATTGGTGAAGATAAGCTAAGTCTGCTAGGCGTTTCTAGAGAGATTGCAGACGGGCAGGATAGGACAAATGGTGAATATTATACTGGAAATCCGGGACGACAACCTGAATGGACTACATATGGAGCCTTTAGATGGAAGCTTACGTTGAAGAGGCTAGATATGGTTTTAGAGTATATTTCAAGTCATCCTAAGGCAGCAGATTCAATGGCAAAATCTAGCTTTATATTCCGGTTTTTGCAACAGAACGAAAGTCATTTAATGGGTGATGTGTATATTGGCGGCAGTACACCGAATAAGTATAACGTTTTCTCGGAAATTGTTAATACATTGCGACATGATGGCGAGGCATATCGTTACTATGGCTCATCCTGGAATGGAAAGTGGTTATATACAGAGTCTGGAGAATTGGTATCACAAAAAGAAATTTCCAAAAGAGACCTGCATCCGCAACTATATGGTGATATTTGTTGGGATTCATCCCTGTATGATATTCTAGGGTTTGCAAAAAATAATGCTGATCAGCTTGAGGATGTAGCGAAAGATTACGATCGCCTCCCTGACGAAAAAAAGGAACAGTATTTTGAAATAGAGTTTCAGAGAAGATTTGGTATTCCTGTAGCTGAGGCAGAGGAGCTACTAGAAGGAAAAACACCTGCAGAAAGAAAGTCAAATAAACCGGCTGAAGATATATTTGAATTTCCTTCATCGAAAGTTAAAAATTGGGACTCTTTGCGCAAGCATGTAGCCGAGGTGCTCTGTTTTGCGAGTCCAGTCAAATATGAGTATGCAGTACGGCGAATTCGAGTAAGTAAGCCGGACAGTGAAGTTCAGGCATATTTGAAGAATATGTATAAGATTGATGGCAAGTATAAGTATGCTTGTCAGATGTGTCATGATGCATTTGCAAATGTAGAAATGTGCCAGATTGCGAACGAGCCAGGTCTTGAACTGGATGCAATGAATCTGTGCTTGTGCCCGAATTGTGCTAGGGAATACAAAAGAATGCGATCTGATTCAGATAAGGTGGAATGGTTTCTTAACAGTATTGCAGAATTGGAGGACTCAGATATAAATGGAGTAGATCCCGTTGAGATAGATTTTGATGGTGAGCCCATCTGGTTTACACAGTCACATGTTGCGGAAATCAGAGAGCTCATGGCACTGCAGGATGAAGCTGAAAACTATAGTGAGAACTCATCAAAGAAGTCTAGCACTAGGAGCAACAGAGAGGATACTGTGACATCTGAAGATGAACCAGTTAATGCTGGTACAGATGTTTATAAGGAGTATGTGGGAAAACGCATTTATCATAAGGGGCATAAAGCTCACGGCACTGTAATTGGCTGTGATGGTACATACCTAGAGGTACAGTTTGAAGATGGCAATCGTGCAGGGCAGAATGTGAGATTTTCACTACAAATGTGTATTGAAAAAGGTTTGCTGCAGTTGGTATAGGTGATTTTATGGATATCAAATATGAAATTATTGAGGAAATAGGAGTTCTTTCTGAAAATGCAAAAGGATGGAGAAAAGAGATCAATGTTATCTCTTGGAATGGAACAAATCCTAAGTATGACATTCGGGATTGGGCTCCTGGGCGAAAGAAGATGGGAAAAGGTGTTACTCTTACGGCGGCAGAAGTGGAAGAGTTGAAGAAGCTGCTGTAAAACTTGACTTTGGGAATAAAGATAGAGGTGAAACAGTGGCAGACTGTAGCGAGATATGAGTACTCTACATTATATATGGAGTCAGATATTGATGTGATAAATCATGGAAATTGTACAGCAATCCTTTGATGCACAGGCAGAATAACCAAGCCGAAATTATGACAAAGTAAGGAGGCACTTCATTTGGCAAAGAAAAAAGATGAAATAACCATCCGTTCCAGCGCAGCAGAGTACCTGACCTATGTTGCCTCTGTAGGTGATCAACAGGACAGCATAGAGATGCGCTATGAGGATGAGAATATATGGCTGACACAGAAGATGATGGCCACATTGTATGATGTTGGTTTACCAACGATAAATGAACATATTAAAAAAATATATGCGGATAGTGAATTGGAAGAGGCCGCAACTATTCGGAATTTCCGAATAGTTCAAACCGAAGGTTCTCGCCAGGTCACACGCGATACCAAGCACTATAGCCTTCAAATGATCATTGCCGTAGGCTTTAAGGTCAATTCTGAGCGAGCGGTACAGTTCCGTAAATGGGTAAACCAGATCGCTAAAGACTACACCATCAAAGGTTGGGTGATGGATGATGAAAGGCTGAAGCGAGGAACGTATCTGACTGAAAAGTATTTTGATGAACAGTTAGAGCGTATTCGTGAGATCCGTGCGAGCGAAAGAAAGTTCTATCAGAAGATCACCGATCTGTATGCTACAGCCATTGATTATGATAAGAATTCTGCAACGACGAGAAGATTCTATGCGACCGTTCAGAATAAAATGCATTACGCAGTTCATGGACATACAGCAGCTGAGCTGATCGTGGAAAGAGCCGACCACACAAAGGAACATATGGGATTAACTACCTGGGCAGATGCTCCTGATGGAAAGATTAAGAAAAGCGATGTCACGATTGCGAAGAATTATCTGAGTCAGGATGAAACGAAGCAGCTGAATCGTATGGTTACGGCATACCTGGATTTTGCGGAAAACATGACATTACGGCATATTCCGCTTACGATGCAGGATTGGGAAAAAAGGCTCAATAGCTTCATTGAAATGTTTGATTACGGTATTTTACAGGATGCAGGCAAGGTGACAGCGGAAATTGCAAAGCTTCATGCTGAGACAGAATTTGAAAAATACCGCGTGATCCAGGACAGATTGTTTATGTCTGATTTTGATAAGTATATGCTGGAATTAGAAGAAAACACAAAGAAATAAGGAACGGATACCAGGTCGAGACGGTGAAATCCGGCAACTCAACTCCTCGCGAGTGTATGGCCAATCAGCGGTCAGAGCGGATGGATTGTGTAGGAGTTGAGAGTTCTTCACTGTCTCAACTGTCGAGACAGTGGCAGGGAGCAGCAGTGTAAACTTGCCTTGCATTATATAGGTAGGAAGGACCTTATGCTGACTTGTTCCCATAGACTTCAATGGTTAAGACCGTGATATGAATGTCAATTTTGCCACAGATTGCATCTATTTACAGCTGTGGATGTGCGGTCTTAGAAGGTGTGGACCTGTTTCCGTTTTGACAGGATATGTTTCCGCGAACGGGCACAAAACCAGACATCAATCAGAAGGTATCGTGCCACGTTGAGACGGTGGTCCTCTTGTCACGGAAAACAAATCCACTGACGGTTGAGGTCAGAATGAAAGTGGAAACCGGCGAGGCCAAGGAGCATCCGACCTATAAGCGTATTCAGGAGTATGTGCTGGAAAAGTACGGCTTCAAAGTCCATACGGCATATATTGCCTAGGTAAAACGTATGGTCGGACTGGATATGCACAAAGCACCGAATGCGGTGGAGCAGAGAAAACATGAGTATCATCCCTGCCCGCCCGAAAAGGTCGAGGCAATCAAGGATGCGCTGTGGCATTTTGGCTTAATTGCTGAGTGAATTGACTATGAGGCAGTAAAAACGCCGTGCTAAAATCGAGTGTAGTGAAAACAGTAAAGTTCTTTCTCCCTGCACGAAAAAAGCACATCGGAAAGTAAAGCGCGATGGAGCGTACACGGTACACTTCTGCGCGTGAGATTTTGCGAAACAGTACATTCCCACGCCATGCAGCAAAATGCGAAAGAGCTATCTGCAAGCAGAGCATTGCTTCATCCGCTGAAAATCGCTGTAATCAGGAACAGCCCAGCATCACGTCAAACGGCGTGGTGCTGGGCTTCTTTTGTGTTGCGTTTCGGGGCTTCTTTCGAGGATAAAATCGCCTATGTGCCGTTCGTTTTTCTATGCCGTATTGACATACTGCGCTCTACCCATCACGGTAACTGCGCGCTCTTGGAGTAAAAATGAAAACTTTTCTCTGTATGGGGAGAAAGTCAGAGAGGAAAAAGATGGTGAGAGCAGGCTGTGGGAACGGTGTGTAAACCGTTTTTTCGGTTTTCCACGGTTTCCATAGCCGCAGCGAGGGAGAAAAGGAAGAGATGGCTTTCTCGCTCAGGCGGCTTGCCGCCACTCTTTTGCTCTACCTTTTCTCCCTGAATATCAGGGATTATTCTGCGTCATTGCTCGGCGTAACAGGGCGAAAGTCCTCCTGAACCCCTTCATTGAGGTCAAAGCACATGGTTTTTGCATCAGCAACCCAGAAGCCACGCACCTTGTAACGCTTGCCGGGAATCCAGTCCTCGCCGGTGACAGCGCGAAGCGGGTCAAGCAGATTCTTGTTGGAGATCGTAACAACACCTTTCTGTTCGCCTCTCGGCTTGGAGAACTTGAATCCCTTCGGTTCGTTGCTCTTGCAGGAACGGATCGCAAATACCCTCGCTTTCGCATCCAGCAGACACAAAACAAAGGCAGGATAGCCCAAGTCCTCAAGCACCTTCTTGGTGAAAGTCACGCCATTCTGATTCAGGAACATATCCGGGTAGGCGTTGATGTTGGAGTCGATGGTTTCAAAGTTCAAAGCGGAAAAATCGAAGTTCATAGTAAAAATCCTTTCATTTTATGGTGTTTTGCGTCTCATCCACGATTTTCATAAACTCCTGACGTTCCATAAAAGACCAGCGGGAATCCATAATCAGATAGCCCTTGAAAAGACCATCCTTTACGCGGTATGCGACGAAGTGATTGCTCAAACGGCGCAATGTTGCTCGTTTTGCTGTGCTGTGCCGCTCCGACAGCAGCTTTTGTACCTTGATCCAATCCTCTTTTTTGATAATCGCTGTGTGGTGATTTTCCTTGAAATACATATTCAAATCTGTATTTTTGACGGATTTATGGGTGCGAAAATCCTTGGTATAGGTTTTCTGCATCAAAGCGTCACCGCAGTATTTCTCATTTCGGAGGATGCTGCGGACAGTACCGGCAGACCAGAGATCGTTCCCCATTGGAGACTTGATACCCTGTTCTGTCAGTGCGGCGGCGATTTCTGCCGGGGTTGCGCCCTCCAAGCAGCTTTCATAGATGTACTCAACAATTCTTGCCTCGGTCGGCTCAATGACAAGCCGCCCGAAATGATCACGATAGAAGCCAAGCGTGTTCTGAACGGAGAACTTGTAGATGCCCTCCGCCATGCGCCAGCGGATACCAGCCTTAATTGCCTCGCTCTTTTGCTGGGACTCCATTTCAGCCAGAGCTGCCAGCAATGAGATCAGCAGATTATTCCGCCCATCGCCGGTATAGGTGATTCCTTCTGTCTCAAACTCAACGGAAACGGGTGGGTTCAGCGCAGAAAGCGTTCGCAGATTGTCCAGAATATCCACGATATTTCTACCAAAACGGCTGATGCTTTTTGTGAGGATCAGATCAATCTTCCCGCCAACCGCGTCGGCAATCATTTTCTGAAAGCCGAGGCGCTTTTCAACGGTAGTCGCGCTGATACCCTCATCTTGATAAATCTCAACCAGCTCCCATTGCGGATTTGCCTCAATCCTCTTGGTGAAATGGTGAATCTGCATATCGAAGCTGCCGACCTGCTGTTCCTCCTGCGTGCTGACGCGGCAATACGCCGCAACACGGAGCTTGGGCGACTCCTCTGCAAGTTCCCGTCGTTTCTGCGGTGGGATGATGATAACACCATTTCCACGCTGGTTATAAGAAATCTCATCCTGCATCTGGCGGCGTTTTTGCTCCCTGCGTTCAGCTCGGCTGCTGGTTTGCCGCTCTGCCTCTATCGCTTTTGGGTCAAGCGGTTTTGCCATATTCCGCCTCCTGCATCAGAAGCCGTCTGCGTTTTCTGCTTTGCATCGGCACACCACCTCCTTTGAACGGTTTTCAATTTCATTACTACCACGCTCCTTTTCGGAAAATTATGACAATCCGCATACGCGAGGTAAACGGAATAGTCACCCAAAGAAAGAGGCAGCAGAATTGCTCCTGCTGCCTGAATCTGTATAAACTTGTGCAATCACAACGGTCATACATGGGGGTAGAAATTACCGACCCCTGCGAATGAGAGGCTTTTACAGTTCCTTGATCGTGTCGATAAATTGGCTCATGCTCACCGCACCTGGCAAGAGGTTTTCGTCATTCTCAAACACCATGTAATAGCGATAGTCCTTGCCCGCTGCTGTGCGCCATGCTTGACCGAGTGCGATTTTCTCCCGGCTGTCGTCGTTTTTCAAGTGATCGCCCTTGGCCTCCGCGCAGATGAGCTTACCACTTTTGGTCATAATCAGAATATCGGGGTAATGCTTGATAAAGCCATTGATGGCAAACCCTTGTCTGGCAATATTCCTGTGCCACCAGCGGACATTCGGCAGGGCGGTCAACTCCACAATCAACTTCTGTTCCAGTTTGTTCATGTCACCGTCCTCTGCTGCATACAGAGAACGGGCGTATATGTCAGTATGGGTGGTGGGATGGATTGCGAGGGACAGACGGAAATAGGGCTTGCAGACAATACGCTCCGTTTCCAGCCACTTATCAAAGGTTTCCCGATAGTGGGCTTCCAGCAGCGTTTCGATCTTGTCGCGGATCTTCGCTGCATATCCCAACGGGGCTTTCTCCATAGCGGCAAGCTGTGCCTTGTCCATATCGTCCACGATACGATTTATGTAGGCTTTCATTTCAGCCGCGTCCACCATATTCAGCTTGTTAAGCTGATTGAACATCATATCCTTGCATTGACGCACCCGGCTCTCCGGCGGCAGATTGTTGAACCACTCCTTGAAGTACCGCTGTTCGGCGCTCTCCATCTTGAACACCTTCGGCAAACCGCCGTCCTGCTCCCGCACGTCGATTTCACGGATTTCATCGTCTGTGGCGGCAAAATCAATATCGTATGCCTTGCCCTTGAGGGTAAAGCCCTCTGCCAGCATTTCCTTGTCCAGCAATTCAAAAGAACCGTCCGTAAACAAAGATTGCTCAACTTTCAGGAAAAATTGCGGGATTTGCAGTGTTTCAATATCTTCCCGGAACTGCGGGTTTACCCCAAATGATTTCACTTTATCCCGCACCTCCCACGGAAGATTGTCCATCACCGGATCATTGCCGGTCTGCTGGATAGCGTCTGTGTACGCCTTTTCGACCTCTGCGGCAGCGTCCAGCATGGTGTCAGCTTTCGGGGCGATTTCGGGCGTTTGCGCCTGCTCTCTGCGCCGCTCCAACTCTTCCCCGATCAATTTTCCATCCAGCCCCGAAAAATCGTTCTCTGCGCTTTCCGGTTCGGAAGCTCCTTGCGGGTCAGGCAGCGTGATTTGCTCTGCTGCCTGTTCGGGAATCTGCGGTTTTGCGGACTCACCGATCCGATAGTCCTTATCGCTGAATCCTGCGCTGTTCAAGCCCTTGACGATATGCGCCACGGTGTTGTTGAAGTCGTTAGAGGAAGTCAGCACATAGGACATATTAAGCGCACTCTGGGTATGCTGGCTCGTGTGGGGCAGACGGAGAATCCGTCCCAAAATCTGTTCCACGTCAACCTGGCTTGTCTTATTGGCAAGGGACGCAAGAATATAGGCAAAGGGGCAATCCCAGCCCTCTTTCAGCGCATTGACCGTGATAATATAGCAAATCGGGCAGTTTGGGGACATCAAATCGGTGTTTTTCAACTCGTTCACATCGGCGGTTCGAATGGCGATTTGCTCGGCAGGAATACCGGCGTCCACAAGTTTGTCCCGCAGCTTTTCAAAGGTGGTCGCGTCCTCCTTGCCTTTTGGCTGTGCCTGGAACAATGCGATAGGACGGATATATTTGCCCGTCTTGGTGTACTCCGCGCTTGCGATTTCTTCCAGTTTGTTCCGCAGGTCGATTGCATCAATCAGCACCTCGGATTGGCTGTCCCGGTTATAGACGATCACGGGCAGCTTTACCATGTGCTCGTTTTTCAGCTGCACCGCGTCCACATAGGAGATGATATTGCTCTCCTTTTTCGGCGTGGCGGTTAAATCCAGCACAAAGCAGGGATTGAAGTTTTCCAGCATTTCAAGGCTCAATTCCGACCGGGCATGGTGGCTCTCGTCCACGATGACAAGCGGGTTAAGCTGGTTGATAATCTGGAACAGGGCGGTTTCGTCCGCTTTCTCAATGGGGCTGTCGGGCTTGCCCAGCACCTTTGCAAACGCGGCAAGGTTGCTGTTTTCCTGATAGGCTTTCAAGACCTCCTTGCCGCGACCACGGAACGAATCGTAGGACAGCACCATAACCGACAACTGCTCCGTTACGGTGGTGGGGTTGAAGTTCTGACCGTTCAAAAGCTCCTGCTTGGTGTAAACCTCTACACGCCCGCCGAAATCCACGTCAATCTTCTGACGGTAGGGGTGGGATGTGTCTTTCAGGGCTTTCGCCGTCTGCGTCAGGATCGCGTCCGAGGGAACAAGCCATACGACCGCCTTTGTCTTGGTAGCGGGGAGCGCGTCAAAGATAGGGCGAACGGCGTTGCAGGCAATAAAGGTCTTGCCGCCGCCCGTCGGCACCTTGAAGCAAAGGTTCGGGACACCGGGTATCACGTTTTGGTATCGCCCTAAAGCCGGGGCTGATTTCTCCTGCCAAAACAGGCGAAACGCCGCTGCGTCACTCTTTGTTTCGTTCAGCAGTTCCAGATAGCGGGTCAGGTCCGCTATGACCTTTTTCTGATATGATTTCAGTTCCATACAGCACCCCTCTTTATCTCGGAATTTCAGGAGGCAAATAATTCGAAATAGCGTCTGAAATTTCATTGTGCATTTTTCCATTGAGAAGCGCCAGTATACTTTTACAGTACTCTTTGTCTACCAAGCCAAGGAAATGCCCGATGGAGCTTGTTAAGCCCTTTTCATTAAATACGCTAAGTACTTTAGCATAGTCTTCTTCACATAACGCGTCTCTGAATTTTGACTCCTCCTCCGCTTTTGTTTTCTCGTAGTCAATATTCTGTAATGCAACGTTTAAGCTGTTTTTAGCTTCATCATCATTCTTTTTCGATAGCTCGATGGCGGTTAATTGGTATTTCAAATGCGCAACTACACTTTGGCAAATTTGCCGATCAATTTGATGGGCAAAGCGAGTATGGATAACGTATTCTCTTATTTGGGCAAAGCTTTCGTCAGGCGATTTTCCTAAGTAATCCGCTATCAGGCGTATCAGTTCCTCTACCAAAAACAGATTTTCTACCTCTGCGACTTTGAGCGCGTAAATCCCATCATTCTTATATTTTTCGATTTCATAATCGGATCGGTAATCCCGATCAATAATGCCAAACACTTGGCAGTGGTGTAGTGATGGGCTGTTTCGGAAAGCTTTTGTTCTTGAAATAACTTGGGTGCAACTCCCGCAGGCAATCACATAGTAGCTCGGATACAAAATGCTATATAACTGAGTGTCATAGCTGTTTCTTTCTCCCTCAACAAACAATACATTTTTTCGACTGCCTAATATATCAAAGAGCAATTCTTCGGGAAGCTCATGGTCATCAATTATTTCGAGTTTCCAGTGCGTCCCATCAAATTCCTTGATCCATACTTTATCAGACTGCCCGTGCGCGGCTGCAAATTGCGTATCATGGGTGATATAAATAAACAGGCAATCTGGGCGATAACTTTCGAGTGCAGACCATAATCTGTTCATAATGGAACGGTGTAAGTGTACCTCCGGCTCATCGATAATAAGCGTTTTATTTGCTGGAACGCAAAGTACTTGGGCAGCTAAATATAGAACTGCACGCTCACCATCGCTCATTTGGTTCGAGTTATACTGAATTTCAGAATCGTCACGAGTCAAAAAAGCTAAGAACTTAGCATCCTCAACTCGTAGCTTTCTCTGCGGAAAAATGGCATTCCATATCTGGGTTAATTTATCAATTGAGGTGAATGGAGGGTCAGGTCTTTCTTCACGGGTGGGTGCCGCTTTGCATTCATTTACAAATTTTTCGTTATCGTTGTTTTTTAGAGCAATTAGTGCAGCGAGTACATTATCAAAGTCATCTACCAGTTTGGTAGTATATTTCCCCCACTCCCAACGGTACCCCTTCCCGCGTTTACCTGATTCTTCATCTGTTCCATAAAAAACGAAGTCCTCTGCCTGTGAATAGTTTTTGAGTGGGATGTTTTCCTGAAAGTTAAGGTTTCTCTGTGCCCCAATACGGTGGATTTGCTCCATATCCTGCTGCTCGATCCAAGCCCCCAGCTTGCTCTTTCCAGATCCATTTGCTCCGATAATGATTACCGCATTTGAGGTAGTTCCGTGCTCTGTCTTATTTCCATTCTCATCGGGGAGAAAATATGTAAAAGCCATGTGAACTCACCTTCTTTTATAGTCTGCTAATGTCTCTCGGTATTTTCTTGAATGTAACGCCCATTTTTGCCAGCTTGTCCTCGCTGATGGAACAGCGGTCGGCATAGATCACCGTTCCATCGGCTTTTTCCGTAATGGTAGAGAGAAACGCATAGTCCAGCACCGTCACGCGCTGCGGCTCGTAGTAGAAGTAATAGCCCGTGTCGTTATGCTGACCGAGGTAATACGGATTGCCGCCACTGGGCGGAGAGTAGGGCTGCTTGGTTTCCATGAACCAGATGTATTCTCGGATTATCTCCGGGGCAACGGCTTCATTCAGGCAATCGCCCACAAGCAGCGGTTCGCCCAGATCGTAAAAGCTGAAATTGCCGCCCGTGCCCTCCACGGCGTTCTTGCCCTCGCCGTAGCCTCGGATCACGCGCTTCACGCGCTCGGCGGTGATGCTGTCGGCGTAGTCCATCATCTCGACGAGGATAAACTTGCGGTGTCCGACGTCCGCCTTGTTCATGTTGAGGACAGCATGGGCGGTAGTACCGGAACCTGCGAAGGAGTCGAGGATGATAGAATCGGAATCAGAAGCAATCTGCAAGATACGTTCTATTAAGCGATATGGTTTGGGTGTGTCGAATGGCATTTCCCCATCAAAAATTGCTTTTAAATCTTTTTTTGCGTCCTGTGTATGTCCAACTTCTTCGTATTCCCAAATCGTTTGGGGAACGCGACCTTGCTTAACTTCCGAAAGATAACGCTTTGGGGCTGGAATGTTGTTTCCGTCTTTTCCCCAGTAAATGCGGCCATCAGCATCCATTTGCTTAAACTTTTCTTCTGACACAACCCAATATCGTCCAGCAGGGGGGCCAGGTATTACTCGCCCGCCTGGACAAGTGATCGAATATAATCCGAGGCTGTATGGATTTCGTGCGGATAAATTATCCGGTCGCCATAGCCCTCTTGGATCATTGTCTGGATTCTTATAGATTTTGTCCTGCTCCTCAGTGCGCGGCAACAAATTTGGAATCCATGCCATTTTGTTCTTCGCATAAACTGTAATATAGTCATGGTCTTCCGAAAAGAACTTGGCACTGGATTTCGGAGCATAGTTCTTATGCCAAATTACTGTTGTTACGAAGTTATTTGCACCGAACACCTCATCCATAAGTAACCGCAAGTTAGAAATCTCCGTATCATCGATACTGATAAAGATTGCTCCATCATCCGCTAACAGCTTTTGCAGCAGCTTCAACCGCGGGTACATCATGCACAGCCACTTGTCATGGCGGGTCAGGTCCTCGCCCTCTTTGCCGACGACCTCGCCCAGCCACTTTTTGATTTTCGGGTCATTGACGTTATCGTTATAGACCCAGCCCTCGTTGCCGGTGTTGTATGGCGGATCGATGTAAATACACTTGACGCGCCCCTCATACCGGGGCAGCAGCGCTTTCAGGGCTTCCAGATTATCGCCCCGGATAATCATGTTTTCGCTGCCATTATCCTCGTCGTGCTGTCCGTTTTCATCAAAGCTGTACTTGCGCTCCAACACCCGAAACGGTACTTCCTGATGGTGATTGATCACCTTGCTTTTTCCAATCCATTCAAGTGTCGGCATGGGTATTCTCCTGTTTTGCGGTCTGTTTTAGCATAGCATTTCCGAGAGGAGCAGAGTTGCCAGCCATATTCGTCATGAACTCAGCCATCGCCAACTGGCCCTGCTCAAATTTGGCAGTTTTCTCCATGCGCTGAACGAGTCCGTCTGGGAGATAGGGGGTTTGTATTGTTTCCCAAGTAATCTTCTTCTTATAGCCCAAAGTCTCAGCCATAGCTTCGAGCAACTTACACTGCGCGGTGGTTATCTCTTGTGTAGAGTAATTCGGTTTGTATTTAGAAAATAAATCTGCCCAGCATTTACGAACTGATTCATCATCCACGAAAATAATGTCAATCGTGTTTAGCGCATTTACGGTATCTTGATGTGCCCAGCCGGTCGCCCGGTGGGTCATTAGACATTGAAATATCGCCATCTTGTCTTTGCGTTTTTGATTGCGGTCTTGTAGCTTTTGACCGATAAATACAGCGGCAATAGGAACTGTGATAATCGCAGCAACATTGATAATAGCCATAATGATTTCAAAAGTTGACATTGCGTAATCCTCCGTACATGTAAATTCTTATATTGGACAAAGACCTATCCTGTGTCGGAAGGACTAAATCTTTGTCCAACGCTGTCATCGTTTGTCGAATCGACGATTTAGGTAGATTCGTGACAAGAGGTCAGTGCGCCCATTCGCACCCGCGAGATGGAATAGACCCCATTATTTCGAGTTAGAGTCGCTGATATAATCTGCGGCTCATTTTTCGTTTTCGGCGGGCTTCTTGATATACTTGCCGCTCTTGATTCTCGCGTCCGCCGGCTTCTCTGCGTCCTCTGGAATCCCCCAGACCGTGCCAATGCGGATAGCACCGGGGACACGCCCCTCGCCGCACAAAATCTGAATACGGCGGGTGGAGATACCCCAGCGTTCGGCAGTTTGCGCGATTGATAAATACTTCATGGGCAGCACTCCTGTTGCAGTTCAGTTCTGCGTCTGCTTATAAAATCACAGTGTAATTATAATCGTCAAAGCGAATAAAAGCAAGGACTTTCTGAAAAGTTCAGGAAGTATTTTCAATTCAGACATGAAAGGGGTGTGGGGATTCCCCAACAACAAAAAGGAGCAGTTCGGGCGCAAGGCTAATGCTTAGCAATCCGGTTTATACGAGGCGCGTGGCATGGGGAAAGCGACGGACAGAGAAAGTTCCCGGCAAAGATAACGAATATCGACTTGTGAAGCAGGATGAGTATATTTTGAGTGAGGTTATTTCCCATGAGGCGTTTGTTTCCAAAGAGGATTTTGACAAGGTGCAGGAGATCAAAGCCATTCGTGGGAAAAAGGGTAATCACAACATTGGTCAGTATAACGCGCATCTGTTGTCCGGTATCGTAAAATGTCCGCAATGCGGCGCACCTATGTATATCGGTATGACCAAGTGGACAAATCAGGACGGCACGGAGCGCCGCACAGAATCTTATGTCTGTTCTTATGCGACTAAACATAGGGGGACTTCGGTATGCCGCAGAAATGGTGTGGTAGCCAGTCAGGTTGAGGACGAGGTGATGGAGTACACCCGGAAGATTGTCCGCAATCCGCAGTTTATCAAAGATTTGCAGGAAAAGGTAATGGCCGCCGTGGACATGACCGAGGTCGAGAATGACATTACCGCCTATAAAAAGCAGCAATCCGCTTTACAGCGCAGCCGTGACAGCTTGGAACAGGATATTGACCGCATTGCCCCGGATGACAAGTATGCAGAACGCCGCCGCGCGGATATGACGCGCCGCCTGAATGCCCCCTATGACCAGAATTATAAGGCGGAGGATCTGCTGCAAGAGAGCCTGATGAAAAAGGCAACTCTGGAAAGCGAGCAGATGTCTGTGCAATCTATGATCGGAATCCTCTCGCCTTTTGACGCAATCTATGATAGAATGAATGCGGCAGAGCGGCGCGACCTTGTGAAATACCTGATTTCCGAGGTCGAGTTGTTCCCGCGTGAGGAGCAAAAGACGCAGAAACGCTTTGTAAAGGCGATTGCGTACAAGTTTCCTATTGAGCAAAAGGTGCTCACGCAATTTGACGAATGCGGGGCATCTGTCGAGACGGTATGTTTGCTGGTGAAATGATATTAGAAGATATGAAAGCGAGATAAGATATGACTCTGGAAAAGGAAAAACGATTTTTGATACTCCTGCAAGCCTTGATGTGCGGTACAAATGCAAGCAAAACAGTGGTGCTTGATACAATAGAAGCTAATGGATGGATTAAGTTGTCCGATAAAGAAAAAATGATAAAGCAGAACCGAAACGAATTGGTATGTCGCTTACTGGTGAAATAACATGAAACCACTCATCCACATTTACGGCGCGTCCGGCTCCGGGACGTCCACGCTGGGGCGATACCTGGCGGAGCAATTTCAGTATGCCTTCCTCGACTCAGACGACTATTTCTGGCTGCCCACTGACCCGAAATTCACGACAAAGCGTCCCATTGAGCAGCGTGTGCCGCTCATACGGCAGGACATTGCCGCCGCAAAAAACGGTGCTGTCCTCTCCGGCTCACTCGTCGGCTGGGGGGATGCTCTCATCCCGGATTTCACGCTGGCGGTGCGCGTTGTGACCGACACGCCCACCCGGCTGGCGCGTATAAAACAACGTGAGTACGCGCGGTTTGGCGTGCGCATTCTGCCGGGCGGCGATATGTACGACCATCATCAGGCATTTTTGCAGTGGGCCGCCGGTTATGATGACGGCGGGCTTGACACGCGCAGCGCTGTGCTGCATAATGAATGGCAGAAGCAACTTGCCTGCCCGATCCTGACGGTGGACGGCACTGCGCCCCTGGCCGAGACCGCCGCCCGTGTGGAGGAATTGCTATGCTCTGCAAACTGACCCCCGAAGAAGAAGTGCGTATGCACATACTTTTGAAAGGCATCGCCGATGACCCGAACGCGCTGGAAATGCAAAAATTCATCCAGCACGGCAGCGTGACCACCTATGAGCACTGTCTGCGCGTCACCCGCATCGCGTTCTGGCTCAACATCCATCTGCACGCCCGCGCGGACGAGGCCAGCCTTGTAAAGGGGGCGTTCCTGCACGATTTTTACCTGTACGACTGGCATAATTGCAGCAACATCACCCACTGGCACGGCTTCAAGCATGCTCGTATCGCACGCTATAACGCCGAAACCGTGTTTAAACTGACCGACAAGGAAAAGGACATCATCCAGAGCCACATGTGGCCGCTGAACCCCACCGACATACCCCACAGCCGCGAAGCCGCGCTTGTCTGCATGGCCGACAAGATGTCGTCGAGCTATGAGACGGTGCTGGAACGGAAGGCGAAAAGAAAGAAATAAAACACTTCTTGGCCCCCTGCTCCCCTTCTGGCGCAAGCGCCACCTTCCCCCATATTGGGGGAGTCTGTCTCGCAGAGGGAGGCAAGATTATTATGGAGGTAACACCATGCCCGATCAATACACTCGCACACGTGCCCAGTTGGGCACACCCGCACTGGACGTGCTACGCCGCGCCCATGTGGCCGTTTTTGGCATCGGCGGCGTCGGCGGGCAGGCTGTTGAGGTACTGGCCCGCAGCGGGGTAGGGGAGTTGAGCCTGTTTGACAGCGACACCGTCGCACTTTCCAACCTGAACCGCCAGCTTGTGGCGCTGCACTCAACGCTGGGGCAGTACAAGGTCGATGCCATGGCCGCCCGCATTGCGGACATTGACCCTACCATCATCGTGCACGCCAACCGCATGTTCTACAATGCCGAGACCGCCCCGGACGTCGACCTGACGCAGTTTGACTACGTGCTGGACTGCATCGACACGGTCAGCGCCAAGCTGCTGCTGATCCGTTGCTGCAAAAAGGACGGGGTGCCGATCCTGTGCAGCATGGGCGCGGCCAACAAGCTGGACCCGACGGCGTTCCGCGTGGCCGACATTGAAAAAACCACCGTGGACCCGCTGGCCAAGGTCATTCGCCTCGAGTGCCGCAAGCGCCGCCTGGGCAAGGTGAAGGTCGTCTTTTCGGAGGAGCAGACCTTGCCGCCGCTGCAGGAGGAAATCGAGGAAGCCCCCACCGCTGCGCGCCGCACGGTGCCCGCCAGCAACGCCTTTGTGCCCGCCGCCTGCGGGCTGGTCTGCGGGTCCGAGGTCGTCAAGGACCTGCTGCGCAAGGCCGGCGTTTACCGCGGCAAAAAATAATTTCTCTGCGCCCCGCTGGCACAAAAGCGGGGCGTTTTGCATGAAAAATACCAGTTTACCCCCTGTGTTATCTTGACATTTGCACGAAATCAAAGTAAAATTATATACAGGAAATAAAGAGCCAAACGGCAGGCGCGGCCTGTGCGTGGCTCCTTAAAGGGTGTCGCCCACCGGGAACGCCGCTTTTTTACGATATTTAACGTCCTGATGACGTTTTGTGTATATTCTGCGCGCAGGGGCATCGTGTGTCTTTTTGGCCGACCTGCCGCGTTTTGTCATGCAACAATGTCATAGTGAAAAGCGTCCCGCTGCGCGCATCCTCCTATTTTGATAAGGAGTGAAACCGACTATGTCACCAATTTTGACCGTGGTGCTGGTCCTTGTTGCTGCCGCTGTTGCCGGGGCGCTTGGTTTTTACCTCGGCGGTGAAAACCGCAAGCGCACCGCCGAGGCGAAGATCGGCAGCGCTGAGGAGGAAGCCAAGCGCATCGTAAATGATGCCATCAAGGCTGCTGAGCAGAAGCGCAAGGAAACCATCATCGAAGCGAAGGACGAAGCCTTCAAGCTCAAGAGCGACGCGGACAAGGAAATCAAGGACCGCCGCGCCGAGATCACCCGCCAGGAGCGCCGCATCGACCAGAAGGAGGAGGCCCTCGACAAGCGCACTGCCCAGATGGAGCGCAAGGAGGAGGACCTCAAGCGCCGCAGTGAGACCGTGGAGGCCCGCCTGGACGAGCTGGAACAGCTCAAGCTGCGCCAGACCGAAAAGCTGGAAACCATCGCCGCCATGTCCAAGGAGGACGCCCGCGCCGTGTTGCTCAAGCAGGTCGACGACGAGCTGACTCACGAGAAGGCGATGAAGATCAGCGCCTACCAGGCTAACATGAAGGACGAGTGCGACAACCTCGCCCGTGAGCTGATCGGCCAGGCTATTGCCCGCTGCGCGGCAGACGCCACCAGCGAGGCCACCGTCAGCGTTGTGCCGCTGCCCAGCGACGAGATGAAGGGCCGTATCATTGGCCGCGAGGGCCGCAACATCCGTGCACTCGAAACCGCCACGGGCTGTGACCTTATCATCGACGACACGCCGGAGGCCATCACGCTGTCCAGCTTTGACCAGACCCGCCGCGAGGTCGCCCGCATGGCGCTGGAGCGCCTGATTGCCGATGGCCGTATCCATCCGGCCCGCATCGAGGAGACCGTGGACAAGTGCCGCCGCGAGCTGGAAATCCAGATGAAGCGCGAAGGCGACAAGGCCGTCATGGAGCTTGGCATTCACAGCCTGCATCCTGACCTTGTCAAGCTCATTGGCCGCCTGAAGTACCGCACGAGCTTCGGCCAGAACGTCCTGAGCCACTCTCTCGAGGTGGCCTGGCTGGCCGGTCTGATGGCCGGTGAACTGGGTGTCAATGTCCAGCTGGCCCGCCGCGCCGGTCTGCTGCATGACATCGGCAAAGCCCTTGACCACGAGATCGAGGGCAGCCACGTCCAGATCGGCGTTGACATCTGCAAGAAATACCGCGAGAACCCGCAGGTCATCCACGCCATCGAGGCCCACCACGGCGACGTGGAGCCCAAGACGACGCTGGCGTTCATCATCATGGCCGCCGACGCGATTTCCGCTGCCCGTCCCGGTGCCCGCCGCGAGAACATGGAGAGCTACATCAAGCGTCTGGAAACGCTGGAAGCCCTCTGCAACGGCTTTGAGGGCGTCGAGAGCTCCTACGCCGTGCAGGCAGGCCGCGAGGTCCGCATCCTCGTCCAGCCCGACAAGGTCAGCGACGACGAGGTCATTCTGCTGGCACGCAATGTCGCCAAGAAGATCGAGAACGAGCTGGATTACCCCGGTCAGATCAAGGTCAGCGTCATCCGCGAGAGCCGAGCAACCGAGTACGCGAAGTAAAATTCACAACTGCATACAGCAACAGGCAGACCGTCAGCATTGGCGGCCTGCCTGTTTTGCTATGCGATGCGGCAGGGGCCAGGCATGCCCGACCCGCAGGCTTTCCCGCAAGAGGGTGCTTATTTTACAGTGCCGGGCCGCACATCTGCGGCCCTTACTGCATGGCACCGCAAGGCCCGGCGCAGGTTCTCGGACTTACTCTTCCTGCAGCTGGCGCAATGCACCCAGGAAGGGATAAATGCCTCCCCTACAAAATAATAAGCCCCCGACATAATACCGTACAGCGGCAGGTGTCGGGGGCTAACTTATTCTATTACAGATGCAGCACTCTGTCCTTAATCTCAGCGGTTCGGCCCTGGTTCCAGAACTGGGTGCCGATGTAGCCGCAGGTGCGGCGGGCAACGTTCAGCTTGTTCTGGTCGCGGTTGTGGCACTTGGGGCATTCCCAGACCAGCTTGCCGTCCTCGGGCACGATCTGGATCTCGCCGTCGTAGCCGCAGACCTGGCAGTAGTCACTCTTGGTGTTCAGCTCGGCGTACATGATGTTCTCGTAGATGAACTGCATGACCTTGATAACGGCCTCGAGGTTGTCCTGCATGTTGGGCACCTCCACATAGCTGATGGCACCGCCCGGGGAGAGCTTCTGGAAGTCGCTCTCGAACTTCAGCTTCGTGAAGGCGTCGATCTGCTCGGTCACATGGACATGGTAGGAGTTCGTGATATAATTGCGGTCCGTGATGCCCGGCACAAGCCCAAAACGCTTCTGCAGGCACTTGGCAAACTTGTAGGTCGTGGACTCCAACGGCGTGCCGTACAGGCTGAAATCAATGTTGTGCTGGTTCTTCCACTTAGTACAGGCGTCGTTCATGTGCTGCATAACGTTCAGCGCAAACGGCTTGGCGGCAGGGTCGGTGTGGCTTTTGCCGGTCATATACTTGCAGCACTCATACAGGCCCGCGTAGCCCAGACTGATGGTGGAATAGCCGCCGTAGAGCAGCTTGTCGATGGGCTCGCCCTTCTTCAGGCGGGCCAGCGCGCCGTACTGCCACAGGATGGGCGCGGCGTCGCTCAGTGTGCCCTTCAGGCGGTTGTGGCGGCACATCAGGGCCTTGTGGCACAGCTCGAGGCGCTCGTCAAAAATCTGCCAGAACTTATCAAAATCGCCGCCGCTGGACAGGGCCACGTCCACCAGATTGATGGTGACAACGCCCTGGTTAAAGCGGCCATAGTACTTCGGCTTGCCGTTCTCGTCGATATAGGGGGTCAGGAAGCTGCGGCAGCCCATGCAGGTGAAGCAGTGGCCCTCGCCGTTCTTGTCGACCTTGTATTCCAGCATCTTCTTCTCGCTGATGTAGTCGGGCACCATCCGCTTGGCGGTGCACTTGGCGGCCAGCTCAGTCAGATAATAATAAGGGGCGCCGGGGCGGATGTTGTCTTCCTCCAGCACGTAGATGAGCTTCGGGAACGCCGGGGTGATCCACACGCCCTCTTCGTTCTTTACGCCTTCATAGCGCTGACGCAGCACTTCTTCAATGATGATGGAAAGGTCGTGCTTCTCCTGCTTAGAACGCGCCTCGTTCAGGTACATGAATACGGTAACAAACGGAGCCTGGCCATTGGTGGTCATAAGCGTTACCACCTGATACTGGATGGTCTGAACGCCACGACGAACCTCATCGCGCAAACGGCCTTCAACAATACGCGAAAGCTGCTCAGCGGAAGGTTCTACGCCAACCTCATTAAGCTCGCGGATTACATCGCGACGAATCTTCTTACGGCTGACCTCGACAAACGGAGCAAGATGCGTAAGAGAAATAGACTGGCCGCCGTATTGGCTTGAAGCAACCTGAGCAATGATCTGCGTTGCAATGTTGCAAGCCGTAGAAAAGCTGTGGGGCTTTTCAATGAGCGTTCCGGAAATAACCGTTCCGTTCTGCAGCATGTCTTCCAGATTTACCAAGTCGCAGTTGTGCATGTGCTGCGCAAAGTAATCGGAGTCGTGGAAGTGAATAATGCCCTCTTCGTGCGCCTTTACCACATCTTCGGGAAGAAGGATGCGGGTAGCAAGGTCCTTAGAAACCTCGCCCGCCATGTAGTCGCGCTGAACCGAGTTTACCGTAGGGTTCTTGTTGGAGTTTTCCTGCTTAACCTCTTCGTTGTTACATTCGATGAGAGCAAGGATTTTGTCGTCGGTGGTGTTGGAATGGCGCTTGATGTTCTGCACATAACGGTAAATGATGTACCGACGGGCAACTTCAAACTTTTGAAGCGCCATAATCTCGTTTTCTACCATATCCTGGATTTCCTCAACGGAAACGGTATGGCCGGCGGTTTCGCATAGATCCGCAACATTGTGTGCGGCATAGTCGATCTGACGAGCAGTTAAACGCTCGTTTTCGGGCGATTCACCGCTTGCGCCCTTAATGGCGTTGGCAATCTTGCTCAAATCGAATACAGCTTCAGAGCCGTCGCGCTTGATGATCTTCATACGCTCCCCTAACAAAATATATCCAAGAGGAAAGGGCTTCCCTTACCGGAAGCTAGCTTTCCCTATCGAAGGTCGCTTTTCTTATTCGTAGCGATCGCTGAGCTAGCAGTGGTTGAGCTAGCGATGGCTATATTACGCCCAAGAATTTTTTAAATAACCCCTTGATTTTCTAAGCGGTATATTATTTTTG
>OLQG01000381.1_pt1 | contig 37398 bp, 31 predicted proteins | sample 1672221 | NCBI WGS metagenome assembly OLQG01 (sample SAMEA3136660, study PRJEB25190) | human gut metagenome | biome: human gut; feature: human-associated habitat; material: faeces | place: Austria | collected 2013
CCAGCTCCACGCCGCGGGCCTGCTGGGCCTGGCTGATGCTGTGGTAGTCGCGCTGGATATCGGGGATGTAGCGCAGGGCAATGGCCACCGAATAGCCGACTTTATACGAGATGCCGATGCTGTTCAGGCTGGCAGCAAACTCGCTGGGGTCGGTGGCAGAGATAAAGAGGATGGCCACCGGCAGGGCCACAAAATATTTCAGACTGATGTTGATCATGTAGAACAGCTGTTCCGCTGTCAGGTCATACCGCCAGAACAGGTGGCAGAGCACCGTGCGGGTGCCGTACAGGGTGGTACCCTGATTGGGATCGAACAGGAAGATGAACAGGTTGTTCAGCAGCAGGAACACCAGCATGAAGGTCATCATAAACCGGACTTCCCGGAATTTGATCTGGCTCAGCCTGAAGGCCAGCAGACTGACCACCAACAGGCCCAGCAGCACCCAGGTGTTGTAGGTGATCATGCTGGCAAAGGTGAACAGCAGGAAGAACGCCAGCTTGGTGGTTCCGGTCATCTTGTGGATGACACTCTCCCGGGGGAGATAATTCAAAACAGTCTTAGCGGCCACCCTCTCTCACCTCCCGGTCCTGCTCAATAAATCTCTCTACAAATTCCTGTGCGGGCGCAATGCCGCAGCGGTTGGCCAGCGTGTACAGGCTGGTCTCCTTCAGGGCCGCCTGCTCCACCAGCGCGGGGTCACACAGAACGGCGGCCGCGGTGCGGTCGGCAATGAGCCGTCCGTCGCAGAACACCAGCGCGCGGCGGGTGTATTCCAGCATCAGGTGCATGTCATGGGTGATCATCACCACCGTCACGCCCCGGGCGTTCAGGCCCCGCAGGAACTCCATGATGTCGGTATAGTGCCGGAAATCCTGCCCGGCGGTGGGCTCATCCAGAAGGATGAGCTCCGGGTCAAGCACCAGCACGCTGGCAATGGTCACCCGCTTTTTCTGGCCGAAGCTCAGTGCCGAGATGGGCCAGTTCCGGAAAGGATACAGGCCGCAGACCCTGAGGGTCGCTTCCACCTTTTCCCGGATCTGCTCCTCGGTCAGGCCGGAGCGCTGCAGACCCAGAGCCACCTCATCGTAGATCATGGTCTTGGAGATCATCTGGTTGGGGTTCTGCATCACATAGCCGATGTGCTGGGCGCGGCGGCGGATGTTCTCCTCAGCCAGCGGCTTGCCGTTCAGGAAGATCTCGCCCGCATCCGGGGTCTCGAAGCCGCAGATGAGCTTGGAGAGGGTGGATTTGCCCGCGCCGTTCCGGCCCACGATGCTCACCATCTCCCCCTTGCCGATCGAGAAGCTGACATCCCGCAGGGTCTGCTGGCCCTTCTGATAACCAAAGCTCAGGCCCTTTACCTCCAGCAGCGGCTCCCGTTCCGGCTGCGCGGCGGGCCGGGGCCGGGCCGTGAACCAGTCCCGGAGCTTTTGGGTGTCGGTATCGTCCAGCACAAGACTGTCCACATGGGCAGGGTGCTTGTCCGGAGTGATATCCACCCCGGCATAGCGCAGAGCCGTGACATACAGTGGCTCCCGGATGCCGTTTTCCGCCAGCAGGCTGCCCGAGAGCAGCTCGTCCGGGCGCAGGTCTGCCAGAATGGTGCCGCCGTTCACCAGCACGATGCGGTTCACGTTCCGCCAGAGCACATCCTCCAGCCGGTGCTCGATGATGAGCACTGTGGTATCCGTCTTTTTCTGGATCTCGTCGATCAGCTCAATGGCCTGCTTGCCGGTAGCGGGGTCGAGGTTGGCCAGCGGCTCATCGAAGAGCAGGATCTTGACCTGATCCACCATCACACCCGCCAGGCTCACCCGCTGCTTCTGCCCGCCCGAAAGCTCGTGCGGTGCATAGCCGAGATGGTTCTCGATGCCCACCAGCTCGGCGGCATGGCGGGTGATGGCGTGCATCTCATCCTGCGGGGTGCAGCTGTTTTCCAGTGCAAAGGCAATGTCCTCGCCCACGGTCAGCCCGATGAACTGGCCGTCCGGGTCCTGCAGCACCGTGCCCACATGGGCCGAAAGCTCAAAGAGGCTGCTGTGGGGCGCATCCACACCGTCCACGGTCAGGGTGCCGGTGCACGCGCCGGGGTTGGAAAACGGGTTCAGCCCGTTGATGCACCCCGCCAGCGTACTCTTTCCGCTGCCGGAGGGGCCCGCAATGAGCACCCGTTCCCCCGGGTAGATCTCCAGATTGATATCGGTCAGGGTGGGGCGCTTCTGGGCGCGGTACTGGAAGGAAAAGTTGCGGAATGAGATGATGGGTTTACGTTCTGCCATGGGTATGGTACCTCAGCTGTTCATCAAAAAAGCCTTTCCAACGGGCCGGACGGCGCAGATGGAAAGGCCGGGTTTCATGCGGGGATCACTCCTGATCCAGAGAGCCCTTCTTGGCGATGGTTCTGGTGTAAGCCAGCACCAGCAGGCCGCCCACCACCACAGCGGTGATACTGTTGGACACTGCGGCAAATGCACCCTGTGCAAACACCTTTTTGACGGGCTCGGCGTAGATGGCAATATCCAGCACGGGGGCCACCAGGATCCAGGCCAGCAGATGGGCCACGATATTGGCCAGCGCAAAGAAAGCCACCTGCTTCTTGCTGAACTCGCCTTCCTGCAGGTTCAGCTTCTTGGAGAACAGGCCCACCACAACGCCCACAAAGGCGGAGGCGATGACCCAGCTCCACCAGGGGCTGCCGCCCCAGGACAGGTCGATGAGGGTGTGGCCGATGAAGCCGATCAGGCCGCCGGCCACGGGGCCGTACATGGCAGCCAGCAGGGCCAGAACGGCGTACTGCAGGCTGATGTTGGTGTTGGGCACCGGGCTGGGAATGGCTACAAAACGTCCCAGAACAAAGAACAATGCCGCGCCGATACCGACAGCGACAACGGGCTTGATGCTGCTGTTGTTATTTTTCATATTCTCTCTCCTCTTTTATTCCGCGGATGCGGGGTTTCTTGCAAGGCATCGTTAGTATACGACACCCTCTTGAGCCTTGTCAATGGACAATCCGCCCGCTTTGCAGAAAAAAGGCTGCTTTCCTGCATTTGGGGGCGAATGCCTTCCCGCCCTGTACAGCAAAAAAGAGCACCCGCGCCTGCCGGAGCGGATGCCCTGTGAATGCTGATTCGGTTTTGGCCCAAACCTTAGTTCTTAGCGGTCAGGCTGAAGGTGCTCAGGGTCTGGAAGGTGGTCACGATAACATTGATGTTGTTGACGATGGAGCTGCCTGCGGAGAACACGCGGGCGATGTAGTTGAACAGCTTGCCAACGTTCAGGAACACGTCCCAAGCGGTAGCCTCGGTGGTTGCGCCACCCTGCAGGTACACCATTTCGTTCTCATCGATCGCAGCAAAGTTAGCGGGCATTTTGATCTCATTGTTCATCATAACGGGGATTCCTCTCTTTCAAATCAATCTATACTTACCGTCTGCACCAAGCCAAGTGCACCGGCACCAGAACCAGACCGTGGTTCCTCCGACAGGAACGGGCAGGGGCACGAGTTCCGCATTCCCTCCGGAATTGTTCCCATATATAGGTTATACGATAAATATTCGGATTTGTCAATCGAATTTCCGGAATTTTTACCATTCTGAGCCAAAAGTGGATACCCACAACGCGGAACACCTGCCATTTCGACAGCTTTCCACAAAATATCCGCTGCCGCACGATCCCCGGGCACGAAAAACTCCTTCGTCCGCACGGCAGCACACAGATCCGTTCCGCCCTGCGGCATTTCCCGGGCAAAAATCCGGCAAAAAATGCCCCCGTGCCCCCTACACAAACCGGAGCGGTTGTGCTATGATAAGGCTGAAAAATCGGTTTGGCAAAGCCAACCGCAAGGAGATGTCTTGGATGTCTGATCTGATGGAAACATTACGGCAGGAGGGCATCAGCCCCGACCTGCTGCGCGCTGTGGAAGAATACCGCGCCGCCCACGCTCTGCCCGAGGCCCTGCGCCCCCGCATCCCGGCTTCCGGCTTTACCTATTATGGCCGGGAGGTCTGGGAGCAGGCACTGGCGGCCCTGCTCTGCGGCGAAAACCTGCTGCTGGCCGGCGGCAAGGCCACCGGCAAAAATGTGCTGGCTGAAAATCTGGCCGCCGCCTTTGGCCGCCCCGCATGGGACATCTCGTTCCATGTGAACATGGATGCAGCCTCCCTCATCGGCATGGACACCTTTGTGGATGGGGCGGTCACCTTCCGGCCCGGGCCGGTCTACCGCTGTGCCCAGTGCGGCGGCTTCGGCGTGCTGGACGAGATCAACATGGCCAAAAACGAGGCCCTGGCCGTCCTCCATGCCGTGCTGGACTTCCGCCGCGCCATTGATGTGCCCGGCTACGAGCGCATCCCGCTGGCCGAAGAGACCCGCTTCATCGCCACCATGAACTATGGCTACGCGGGCACCCGGGAGCTGAACGAGGCCCTGACCTCCCGCTTTGCAGTCATCCAGATGCCCACCATCACGGAGGAAAACCTTGAAAAGCTGCTGCGGGCCCAGTTTGCCGACCTGACGGACAAATATGTGCACCAGTTTGCTCTGCTCTTCCTCGACCTGCAAAAGAAATGCGACAGCGCCGAGATTTCCACCAAAGCGCTGGATCTGCGCGGAATGCTGGACGCTCTGCGCCTGATGCGCCGGGGCGTTGCTGCGGGGCCTGCGCTGGACATGGGCATTACCAACAAGGCCTTTGATTCCTACGAGCAGGGGTTGATCCGGGACGTGATCGCCGCCCGCATCCCGGCCAGCCTGACGGCTGAAAAGCTGTTCCGCTGATGGATGCCCGGAGTTATACCGCCGAGGAGCGGCGGGCCGCCAATCAGGTGTGGGCGGCGGCGGGAGCCTACGGCTTTGAGCCGCTTTTCCTGGCACGCAACACCGACGGCACGATCGATTTTTATATGAACTGTGTCGTGGGGCTGGTGCACAAATACTATGGCGACGACCTGCTCCGCGACCTTTTTGCCACATGGGACGGCGATCTCCGGGAGAGCCAGCTGGACGATCTGACATGGCTCTACCTCGAAAGTGCGGTCTATCTGCTGGAACTGCCCCGCCGCCCGGTCCTTTCCGAGCTGCGCCGGGCCCACGCGGACTATTTCTTCGGCATCCAGTACAAGCTTTCGCGGCAGGAGTGGATGGCAAAAAATCAGCTGGTCTACACCATGCAGGCTGACCGCTGGCGTACCGTACAGGGCAGGCATCCGCCTGTGATGACCCCCTACGAGAGCCGACTGGCAGAGGCACTTTCTCCCTCCCAACCGCCCCAGCCCGGCCAGCTCAAGGGTGAGCTGCTGGGCCTGTTTGCAAGGTTTGCCCTGTTTGACGGCAAGATCCGGCACAAAGTGGGGCTTCATCTGCATCTGGAGGGGCTGCTGGCCTCTCTTGCCACCAAAACGCTGCCCACCCAGATGATCAAGACCGACCGTCTGACCGTGGAGCACTCCGGTTCTGTGGAGGCGGGCGGCTCCGGCCCCACGGCAGACAAGCGGCTGGCCCACATCACCCTGCGGCAGAATGCCGCCGAGGACCGCGCCTACATTGAAAGCTGCTTTGGCCGTTCCCTCTATCCGCCCGAGCGCCTGCGCAAGGCCGAGCAGGCGCTCTGCACCGGGGCGCACCTCGGGTGCCGCCTCTGGTTTGCCTCCGGCGTACCCAGCCCGGAACAGGCCCCCACACCGGAGGCAAAGCACCTGGCCGAGCAGGCTCAGCTGCAGACCGACCGCAACCGCGCCTACTACGCCAAAAACCGGGCGCTTCACCGCAGTGTGGTGCTCCGGCTCACCGAGCAGATCCGCAACTGCATTCTGGTCCACCAGCAGCCCAATGCCCGGATCGCCCGCAGCGGCGCTCTGGACCCGGAGCGGGTCTGGCGCGCTCCCCTTCTGAACGACAGCCGGGTGTTCCGCTGTGCCGAGGAGGAGAATCAGCCCTCCTTCACCGTGGACCTGCTGCTGGACGCGTCGGCTTCCCGGCTCCACTGTCAGGAGGTCATTGCGGCGCAGGGCACGATCCTGGCCCAGAGCCTTGCCGCCTGCAGCATTCCGGTGCGGGTCAGCAGCTTCTGCAGCCTGCGGGGCTATACGGTTCTGCGGGTGCTCAAGGGCTTTGCGGACAAAAGCCTGCAGGGGATCGACCAGTATTTTGCATCGGGCTGGAACCGCGACGGCCTTGCCCTGCGGGCGGCAGGCGATCTGGTCAGCTTTGACCCCGGCCCCGCGCCCCGGCATCTGCTCATCCTGCTGACGGATGCCTCCCCCAACGACAGCCGCCGCGTACCGCCCAGCCCGGAACAACCGCTGGGTTGTGATTATGGCGGCTCCTACGGTGTGGATGATGCCGCCGCCGAGGTGCGCACCCTGCGGCGCAAGGGTCTGCGTGTCTCTGCCGTGTTCATGGGCGAGGACAGCTCCAGTCACGATGCAGAACGCATCTACGGCAAAAATCTCGCCCGCATCCGGGGCATGGATCAGCTGGCACGCGCCGCTGGGCGGCTCATCCAGAATGAGATCCGGGAATTGGGCGATTGAATCCTGCCACTACAAAAGGCTTCTCCGACGGGAGAAGCCTTTTCCATTTACAACCAATCCGTTTGTCCGCATCCCCGAATTTCCAAAATTTTTTGGTTTTTGTCAAACTTATAGTTGTATTTTGTTGTCGTCTATGCTATAATGCAGGCAAGGAACAACCGATGGATGGTTTCCGACACATCATCCAAAACCAGAGAGGAGACCCGCTATGGATGCCAGCCGCTATTTTGAAGAGATGCACCGTGCCATGTCCGCACAAAAAAACAATTCTTCCCTGCTCCTGACCGTCAAGGTACAGGACCTGGGCGGCGCTGATGCCTATCTGGAGCTGCGGCAGTCTCCCAATGGCCGCGTCCGGGTGTTTTACTCCACCATGGGCCGCCGCAACCTGAACTTCCAGCTGTTCCGCAAGGGCTGGCAGCTCTGCCACAACGCATCCGGCGAGATGACAGGGCAATTCCCCACCCGGGCCGAAAGCCTGTTGGACAGTGCGGACTTTTCCGCCTGCATCCGGGATGACACCCTGGACGCGGGCCGTACTGAGATCATTCTGCGGGAGCTGCGCCGCGCGGCAGGCACCTCCCGCTCCTGCCTGCCTCAATCTGCCCGGGAAGGTGCCATGATCACCGTGGAGAGCTTTGTGGGCCGGGGTGGCGAGTGGAACTACTGGTCCACCCGTGCCGCCGACTGCCTGCCCATTGCGGCAATTCTCTGCTGGCTGGGCGATTTTCTGGCCGGAACGGAGCGCCGCACCCTGCAATCCAGCCCTGAAGCCATGGCACTGGCCGCCCGCTGGCAGGCCGAACTCGCCTCCCCCTTTGCACAACCGGCTGACTGCGTCCAGCGTCCTGCCCGCACGGTTTCGCCTTCCGCGCCCCGCCGTGTCGCGCAGCAGGTGCAGAACCCCCGCTGGCAGAGCATCCTTGCCGTGCTTGCAACCGTATAAAAACAACAGGCGGTGCCGAAAATCTCCGGCACCGCCTGTTGTTTTCTGTTTTACTGTGCGGATGCGGCATCCACCACATGGCCCACCAGCACAGAGGTGGTCACTGTGCCCACACCGCCGGGCACCGGGGTGACAGCCTCCACGATGGGTTCTGCCTCATCAAAGCGGACATCGCCGCAGAGCTTGCCCTCTTCATTGACGTGGATGCCCACATCCACCACGACCTGACCTTCCCGCAGGCAATCGGCCCCGATGGCTCCCCGCCTTCCCATGGCGACCACCAGCACATCGGCCTCCCGGCAGAGGGCGGGCAGGTCCCGGGTGCGGGAATTGCAGAGGGTCACGGTGGCGTTCTCCCGATCCAGCATCATGGCAGCGGGCTTGCCCACCACCAAGCTGCGGCCCACGACCACGGCCCGTTTGCCGGACAGCGGCACGTTGTAGTATTTCAGGATCTCAAGGCATGCCTGCGCCGTGCAGGGCGGATAACCGATGGGCATGTTGGTAAACACACCAGCCATCGAGCCGTCCGTGATGCCGTCCACGTCCTTTTCCGGGGCAAGCGCCTCCTGAACCCTGCGGTCATCGAACCGCTTTGGCAGGGGCCGGAAGATCAGGCACCCGTGAACCGATGCATCCCCATTGATCTGCCGGATCACATCCAGCAGTTCCTCCTGCGTAACATCTTCCGCCAGATGGAACTGCCGCACCTCCACGCCAACCTTACCGCACCGGGTGACGATCCCCTTTTCATAAGAAATGTCATCCTCCCGCGCGCCGACCCGTACCACAGCCAGTGTGGGCACGATACCCTTTTCCTTCAGCGCAGCACAGCGCGCGGCGTTTGCCTCGTTCATGGCGGCCACCACGGGCGCACCCTTCAAGATCTGAGCCATTTTCTTCTCCCCTCACTCATTTGATACAGTCTGATAGACCCTGTCAGCCTGCGGCACAAACTCGGCCAGCAGCTGTTCCGCTCTGGCCTCCAGCGCATCCGCACGGGCCTTGTCTGCCATCAAGCGGGTGTTGACCTTCACGTTCAGCCCCGCCGCCTGCATGGCCGCCTTGCAGAACAGCGCCGCGCATCCGGCATCGGAACGGGCCAGCACGCTGCCCTTTTCGGCATACTCTGCGGCCAGTGCGATGCCCTCACCGCAGGCAGTCATCACCTCCAGCGGCACGGCACAGGCCCTGTCCAGTGCCTTTTCCAGCACCGCGGCCTTGTGGGCCTGCTGTTCCGGGGTCTCCTTCGGCAGCTTGTAGGCCGCCGCCACAGGCAGAAAGGCCTCCGCGTCGGCCTGCACCAGCGCTTCCAGCCGCTTGCGCAGGGCCTCGGCCCGGACATTCAGGGCAATGATGTCCGCTTCCACGGCAGCATATTTCTTTTTGCCCACGGTCAGGCTGCCCACCATGCTGCTCAGCGCCACACCGGCCGCACCCACCAGCGCCGAAGCGCCGCCGCCGCCCGGAGCCGCCGCCTTGCTGGCCAGCTCCTCCAGAAAACCTTCACAGCTCAAATTCATCAGTTCCACGATATACTTTCCTCTCTGTTACAAATCCATCCAGCTGCCAGTCCTGTTCATCTGCAGCCGCTTCCGGCACCCGCTGGGCCTCAAAGGCCACGCCCAGCGCCACGGCGTTCCGGCACCTGGGCAGATAGCGGTCATAGTAGCCCTTGCCCATGCCCACCCTGCGGCAGGCCGCATCAAAGGCAGTGCAGGGCACCAGCACCAGATCAAGCGCCTCCGGCCGGACGAGCGCCGCCCGTTCCAGAACCGGTGTGCGGATGCCGTAAGCCCCCACCTCCCAGCCGTCCGGCCCCGGTACGGCGGCGGTCAGGGTAAAGTTTTCCCCACAGACCGGATAGGCCACCGTTTTGCCCAGCCGGGCCGCCTGCTCAGCCAGCACAGCAAGATCCACCTCCCCGCCAAAAGCGGCGTAGAGCAGCAAATTCTCTGCCTTCTGAAAGCAGGGCATGGCCAGAATGCGGGCACAGATGGCTGCATTGGCCGCCGCTCTCTCTGCCTGCGGCAGACCCCTGCGGGCCATGATGCCCGCCCGGCGCTGCGCTGCTTTCCGGTCCCGGATCTCCATTGACACTTCTCTCCCCTGAAATTTCATACCCACTCAATATATCTGAAATGCGGAAGAATTGCAAGAGCATGGCTGGAAAATAACCGCAAAATAGGCTATAATGGTGCAGAACAAACCAAAAAGGAGAACGATTATGCTCATTTATCTGCTGCGTCACGGCCAGACGGAGTACAACGCGCAAAAACGATATCAGGGCCAGCGGGACATCCCCCTTTCCGCCGCAGGCATCGCCCAGCTGCGGCAGGCAGATTTTGCACCGGAGGTGGTCTATATCACCCCGCTGCAGCGCACCGCCCAGACGGCACGGGTGTTCTTTCCCGGGGCAAAGCTCATTCCGGTGGACGGGCTGAAGGAGATGAACTTCGGCCGGTTCGAGGGCCAGACCTTCGTGCAAGTGGAGCAGGACCCGGAATATCTGGCATGGGTGCAGGAAAACGAGCACGCCGCCCACCCGGATGGGGAGCGCAGGAGCGATTTCTGCAACAGGGTGTGCAAAACGCTGGCCGACCTCATTGACAAGGCCCTTGCCGAAGGGCAGGAGCAGCTGGTCATCGTGGCCCATGGCGGCACCCAGATGGCCGCACTGGAGCGGTTTGGCGTGCCCCGCCGCAGCTTTCACAACTGGTGCGGTCCCAACGCGGGCGGCTATGTGCTGGATGCCCGGGACTGGCCGGAGCAGCACATCCTGCACCTGGTGGAGACCGTGCAGTACACAAAGGAGAACGGATGATGGAACAGGGCCTGCTGCATCTTTACTGGGGCGACGGCAAGGGGAAGACCACCGCCGCCATGGGCCTTGCCCTCCGCGCACTGGGCAGCGGCAAACGGGTGGTCATCGTGCAGTTCCTCAAGGGCGGGCAGAGCGGCGAGATCCCTCTGCTAGCCCAGCTGGGGGCAAAAATTTTCCGGGGCAAGGGCGGGCAGAAGTTCGTGTTCCAGATGAACGAAGCGGAAAAGGCCGCTGCCCGGGCCGTGCAGAACGAAAACCTGACCGCCGCACTGGCCGAGCCTGCCGACCTGCTTATTTTAGATGAAGCCGGTTCGGCCTGGGAGCTGAACATGGTGGACAAAGACCTGCTCCGGCGGGCCGTTCTGGAGCGCCCCGCCGCACAGGAATGCGTGCTGACCGCCCACAAGGCCCCGCAGTGGATGCTGGATGCCGCCGACTACTCCACCGAAATGAAATGCTTCCGCCACCCCTACCAGAAGGGCATCAAGGCGCGCAAAGGCATCGAATACTAAAAATGCCCGGAGAACCGCAGCTTTCAGCGGCCCTCCGGGCGTTTTTGTGTTTACTGTTTTGCGATGATATCGCGGTTGGCCGCCAGCAGGCCAAGGGCCAGCGCAGCGCTCAGGATGTCGGCCACAGCCTGAGCCATCAGCACGCCCTGATACTGGAACAGATGTACGCAGACCACCAGTGCCAACAGAAACACCACGCCCTGACGGCTGATGGAGAGCAGGAAGGACGGTACGATTTTACCAGTTGCCTGGAACAGCACCGTGAGCAGGAGCGCCACGCCGCCAAAGGCTGCGGTGTAGACCTGCCAGCGGAGCATCTGCGCACCAGTGGCGATCATCCCGGCATCCTGCACGAAGAGCTGCATCAGCGCACCGGAATTCAGGCAGAGGATGAGGGACAGCACCACGGCGATGGAGACGAGGAAGGTCAGACAGAAGCGGATGAGCTTGCGCATCACGTCCCGCTTTTTTGCGCCGTACAGGTAACCGAACAGTGGGATGCCGCCGAACGAGAAGCCCACCAGCACCAGCTGGGCGATCATGCTCACCTTGCTGGCAATGCCCATGGCGGCAATTTTGTCGTTGCCGTAGAGCAAGAGGAACTGGTTCATCACAATGACAGTCAGACTCTGCATCAGGTTACTCAGCGCGGCAGTAACACCCACGCCCAAAATCTGCTGCAGCTCCCTGCCCGTGACGTGGCACTGGGACAGCTTGACAGACAGGCAGCGGCTCTTTTTGTGGAGCAGCCACAGGAAGTACAGGTCGCTGCACAGGTAGCCCACAATGGTGGCAATGGCCGCCCCCCTTGCGCCCCAGCCCACTGTGGTGATGAGGATGGGATCGAGGATGATATTGATGACCGTGCCGCCGATGCTGCCGATCATGGACTGGGTGGCCATGCCCTCACAGCGGACGAGGTTGGAATGGATAAAGTTCAGCACCGTGGCCGGGGCACCAATGGCCAGCACGGTGTAATAGGCCTGCGCGTGCGGCATCGTCTCAGCAGTCGCACCCAGAATGCCCAGCAGCGGGACGCGGAACAGCATCATCAGGGCCGCCAACACCACGCCCGTGGTCAGGGCCACATAGAAGCAGAACGAGCTGACCCGGCCGGTGCCCTCACGGTCGTCCTGTCCTAGCAGGCGGGAAATGAGTGAGCTGCCGCCCTGGCCGTAGATGTTGCCAAAGGCCATGAGGGCTGTGAACACCGGCGCACAGAGCGAAACACCCGCAATCAGCGCCGTATCGTTGGACTGCGCAATGAAAAAGGTATCGGCAAGGTTATACACCACGCTCACCATCAGGCCGAACACCGAGGGCAGCGCCATCTTGAAATAGGTGCGGTACAGATGATCGAGATCAAAAATAGAATCCATTGGTTTTTCCTCCACTTTCGTCCCTATTATAAAGGTTTTGCTTGCATTTGTTTGTGACACATGGCACAATGAAATAAAAGAAATGAGGTGAACTCATTCAGGAAATTCGTGACCCAGCCTGTCTGGAAACGCTGTACCGGAAGCTGGAACTTTCCTCCCGGACCAGAACAGCAAAACGCCCGCGCAGGAGCTTTCCTGTGCGGGCGCTGCATTTCTTTTTTGTGTTTTACCGCACCAACAGCAGCAGCCAGGCGGATGCCACAGCCTGCAGGATGAGCCAGCGGGCCACGACCTGCTCATCACTCCAGCCCAGACGCTTGCGCACATGGTCGTGCAGCGGGGTCAGGGTGTTCTTGAGGATGGAGATGTGCAAAAACCGCTTGAAGCTGATCTTCAGGATGCCCAGGCTGCCGTCCACGATGAACACCAGCGCGGCCAGCAGGAAGGCGAAGGGATGGCTGCTCTTGAGGGCCAGAACGGCCAGGAAGAAGCCCATGGCGCGGCTGCCCGCGTCACCCATCAGCAGGGTGGAAGGCTTGGCGTTCTGCCACAGGTAGGCCAGCAGGGCACCAATGAACACGATGCCTGCGGTGGCGTAATCGCCCAGCTCCTCCCAGTAGGCCAGCAGGAAGGTGCCGATGCTGACCACGGCAAGGCTGGCGGAAAGGCCGTCCACGCCATCGGTGCAGTTGACCACATTGATGCTGGCCCAGATCAGGACGATGATCAGGATGAGGTAGACGGCATAGGGCAGGCTGAAGCTCCAGCTCAGGAAGTTGACCTCCGTGCCGTTGAAGTTCAGGTAGGTCACGCCCGCCACAACGGCAATGACCAGATCGATCAGGCCCTTTTTGTACTCGTTCCAGGCAGTCTCGGCGGCATCGTCAAAATAGCCGGAGAGCATGGACGCAATGAGCAGGACGGTGTAGATGACGTACTCTGCCTTAAAAGGCACCACGGCCAGCGTGACCAGTGCGATGCAGAGTACAAAAATGAGGCCGGAACCCCGGGCCTTGCCCTTGGAGAGTTCGCCGTTCACGGCAAACGCGCGGCCATGGTCGTGGGGGAGCTTATCGTGGAACACCGAGTCCATCAGCGCGGTCAGCGCAAATGCAAGCAGAAAGCCCAGCGCATCCACGGTGCGCGGGTTGCCAGAAAGCAGTTGAAGCATAGTTTTTTTCCTCTTTCCCGGAGCGGCAGAGGCCGTTCCTGTTCTTTCACGGCTGGATACAAATGAAGTGTATCACGCCCGGGCCAAAAAATCAATCTCCGGGGCAAGGTCTACCCCGGGGGTAGATGGGTTGACATTTTTCGCCCCCCTGTCTATAATGGGAGGACAAACGCCCTTTCGAGGGTATTTTTTTGTCTCACAGGAAAATCGGAGAAAAAGGAGAAGACATGAAACTTTCACTTGAACAGCTTTCGGCCCGGATGCGGCAGGGTGAGACCATCCCCTCCCGCCAGACGGCCCAGGTGGCTCTGGCGCTGAGCATCCCCTCCATTCTGGAGCAGCTGGTGGTCACTGCCATGGGATACATCGATGCTGCCATGGTGGGCCACATCGGTGCAGAAGCTACTGCTTCCATCGGCATCGTCAGCTCCAGTACCTGGCTGCTCCACGGTATTCTGGTGGGCCTGTACACTGCCCTCTCCATCCAGATCGCCCAGTATCTGGGGGCCGACCGGCAGGATGATGCCCGCAGCGTGCTGCGGCAGGCCATGCTTTTCAATGTGATCCTGGGCGTGGGTGCCGCCCTCTTCGGCCTGGGCATCAGCCCCTTTCTGCCGGGGTGGCTGGGAGCTGACCCCTCCCTGCGGGCAAACGCCACAGCCTACTTTGCCATCTGGTCAGCGGCGCTGCCCTTCACCATGGCCATGGGCATGTACGCCTCCATCCTCCGGGCGGCAGGCAACGCCCTGACCGCCAGCCTCATCAGCGTGCTGGTCTGTGTGCTGGATGCCATCTTCAACTTCTTCCTCATCAACCCCACCCGGACGCTGTGGGGCATCACCGTCTGGGGTGCCGGGCTGGGTGTGCCCGGCGCAGCCCTGGGCACCGCCCTGGCCACCGTGGTGGGCGGCCTGCTGGCTTTGGCCATCCTGCTGCTGCGGGAAGGCCCCCTCTGCATCCGGAAGCCTGCCCCCTGGAAGATCACCCGCTCCTGCCTGCGGAACCTGCTGTGGGTCGGCGGTCCTCTGGCGGGAGAACGTGCCGCCATCTCTCTGGCGCAGGTGGTGGTGGTGCGCATCGTGGCCGGCCTGGGTACTGTGGCCATTGCCGCCAACAGCCTGGCTGTCAACGCCGAGGGCTTGTGCTACATGGCAGGCTACGGCATCCAGAGCGCAGCCGTCACCCTCATCGGCCAGGCCGTGGGTGCCAACCGGAAGGATATGGCCAAGCGGTTTGCCTGGCTGTGCACCGGCCTTGGCATGGGGGTCATGGCCCTTTCCGGCGTTGGCCTGTGGATCTTTGCCCCCACCCTGATGAGCCTTTTCACCACCGATGCGGCTGTCATCGCTCTGGGTGCTCAGGTTTTGCGCATCGAAGCCTGGGCCGAGCCCATGTTCGGTGCTTCCATCGTGGCCAGCGGTGCCATGCAGGGTGCGGGCGACAGCACCTCCTGTTTTGTGCTGAACATATTCAGTATGTGGTGCATCCGGCTGACGCTTGCGTTCCTGCTGGCTCCCCGGCTGGGCCTGATGGGCGTTTGGGGTGCCATGTGCTGCGAACTGAGCATCCGGGGCCTGCTGTTCCTCATCCGCCTTGCCCGGGGCAAGTGGCTGGAAAAGGGCGCGCTGTCTTAAATCGAATCGATATAAGCAAAAAAGAAAGGACGCTCTCGCGTCCTTTCTTTTTTGTTCTGTCACTCACTTCCGGCCATGCAGGATGGGAGAGAGCGGCTTATAAATCAACATGCAGATCAGGGCATCCAGCAGGCCCTTGACCAGAGTGAAGGGCATATTGAAGATGACCAGGCACTTGATAAGGCTGTTGGCAGAGGGCAGAATGGCCTGATACATACCCAGGATGGCTTCCAGCGGCATGTGGTAGAACTTGACGTAGGCCGGGTAGGTGATGAAGTAGTTGGACGGCACACTGAACAGGGCCATGGCCACGGCACCGGCCACTGCGCCGATGATGGCGTTCTTGCGGCTCTTGTGGTGCTTGTAGAGGTAACCGGCCAGTGCGGAGAACACCGCACCCAGCATGAAGTTGCACAGCTCACCCACCAGTGCGGTAGAGGTGCCCTTGATGACCACATGGAGCAGGTTCTTCATAAAGCTGATGATCACGCCGTACACCGGGCCAAGGGCAAAAGCACCCAGCAGGGCAGGCAGGTCGGAGAAGTCCATCTTGACGAAGGACGGAATGAGCATCGGGAGCGGGAATTCGATGAACATCAGGATAAAGGCCACCGCACTGAGCATGGCGGCAACGGTCAGGTTGCGGGTCGTGTTTTTCTTCATGGTAATATCCTCCCGGGGCGTTCTGGCCCCAAATCATAGATTGGAAAGCCCCTTTCGCGTGGTTCGGAACCGGGAAGACAATCAAAAACGCGCCCTGCCGCAGCAAATACTGCAACAGGGCGCGTAGACAAATCGTATTGCCTGCCGTTTCTTGCATCCGGACTATACCGTTGGCCCCGGAGTTTCACCGGGTCAGCACCCTTGCGGGTGGTCGCGGGCTGTACCGCCAGTGGGGAATCTCACCCCGCCCTGAAACGAACTTTCTGGCCAAGAGTATAACGCGGCTGCTCCGCCTTGTCAACCCCTTTTTTATTTGCCCTGCACGGGCCGGATATGGTATACTGTGGGACAGGATGTTACAATTTTTGATACAAGGAGCTTTTTGCCATGATTTTTACCGTTCGTGACCTCGGGTTCGAGATCGGGCCTTTTTTGCTGGAGGGCTGGTGGGCGCTGGCTGCCCGAGCTGTCTGCGCCGCTGTCATCGTTTTTTCGGGGCTTCTGGTCGGCTGGCTGCTGCGCCGGAAGATCTTTCCCGCTCTGCAGGCCCGCAGCTGGCACTTTGCCGCCACGCCCATCCTCCTGCGCAGCTTACAGAGCCCTTTGGCGCGGATGGCCTTTTACAGCGGCCTGTACCTGGCCCTGACCAGCCTGCCGTGGGCCATTCCGGGCCTGACAAAGTTTCTGTTCACGGCCTATAAGATCGCAACGACCCTTCTGCTCTGCCAGGGCCTGTACAACGCTTCTGAGGTAGCCGACCTGCTGCTGGCCTCCTGCAGCCCGGAGATCCGGAGCAACAAGACCCTGCGCTCCCTGCTGGACACCACCTACAAAGTGCTGGTCATCATTCTGGGTGTTGCCACCTGCGCGCAGATCGTCGGCTTCCCCATCGGCAGCATCGTAGCCGGTGCCGGTCTTGTGGGCCTGACCATCTCGCTGGCCGCGCAGGAAAGCGCCAGCAACCTGTTCAGCGGCATCGTCATCCTGCTGGACAAACCCTTTTCCATCGGCGACTGGATCACCGTGGGCAATGTGGAGGGCGAAGTCATCGACATCAACTTCCGCTCCACCCGCATCCGCTCCATGGACCACAGCGTGGTCATTATCACCAACAGCCAGATCTGCGCCTCCACTGTCCAGAACGCAGCCCTGCGCACCATGCGGCCCTATAAGTTCACGCTGGGTGTCACCTACGGCACCACCCGTGCCCAGCTGGAAAAGCTGATGGCTGACCTGCAGGCCATGCTGGACAACAGCCCTTACACCAACAAGGGCACCAACATCGTCCGGCTGACCAGCTTTGGCGATTCCAGCATCAACATCCTCATCTCGGCCTACCTGACCACCAACGTCTATGCCACCTTCCTGCAGCAGCAGAACGATTTGAACCTGAACATCATGGACGTGATGCAGGCAGACGGCGTGGACTTCGCCTTCCCCTCCACCAGCGTCTACATCGAAAAGAATTGAGCATCCCACAACACCCCCTGTGTGCCTGCTGCGGCGCACAGGGGGCGTTTTTATCATACGTCATTCCCGGGTCCTGATCTCGATCGTTCTGCCGCCAAGATTTTCATAGACGCGGTGGGAGACGGAGAGCACCGTGCGGCCCGCGGACGCACGGCGCAGAGCCTCCAGCACGCGGGCCTCCGTTTCGGCATCCAGATTGGCGGTGATCTCATCCAGCAGCAGCACGGCGGGATCTGCAGCGGCGGCACGGGCAATGGACAGCAGCTGCCACTCGCCCTGCGAGAAGATGTCCTCGGTACAGACGGTGTCATAACCCTCCGGCAGAGCCCGGATGGCAGCATCGATCCCGGCCAGTGCCGCGGCAGCCCTTGCCATTTCCCCGGTGATCTGCGGGTCTCCCAGCGTGATCTGTTCCAGCACGGTGCCCGGCACGCGGGAGAAATGCTGTTCCACACAGCCGATGCAGGTGCGGCGCTCCCGGTCGGTGATGTCCCCCACCTTCACGCCGCCGATGGTCACCGTACCGGCCTCCGGCTGATACAGGCCCAGCAGGAGCTTGAACACGGTGCTCTTGCCCGCACCGGTGCGGCCCACCAGCGTGACCTGCTCCCCCTGTTTCACGGTCATGGAAAAATCCTTCAGAACGTGCCGCTCCCCATAGCCGAAGGTGACGTGCGCAAATTCCACATCGCCCCGGGCAGCCTTCCTGCGCGCGGGCGGGATCGTGCGCTCCGGCTGGTCGAGAAAGGCATCGATGCGCCTGACACCTGCCATGGCCGACTGGATGGTCTGGATCTCCATGCCCAGGCTTTCGATGGGGGCGAAGATGCGGGAGATGTAGTTGATGATGGCCACCGAGGTGCCCACCGACATGCCGAACAGGGTCAGGAGTTGCGCGTTCCCCGAAGCGGAGAGCAGCATCACGATGCCGACCACAGCGGCATTCAGCAGCAGCACCACCGGCGAATAGACGGCATCATAAAAATTGGTGCGCTCCATGGCGGCATAGCTGTCACCGATGCACCGGTCATACCGGCGCTCCATGTAATCCTCCAGCCCCAGCGCCCGGATGGTGCGGATGTTGTGCAGGGTCTCGGGCACCTGCCCGGAGACCGCGGCGACCGCGCGGCGGTTGTCCAGCTGCGCGGCCAGCATCCGCTTCTGGACGTAACGGGTGAACACAGCAAACAGCGGCAGCACCAGCAGCAGGATCAGTGCAAGGCCGGTATTTTTTACCGCAATGACCCCCATGATGGAGACGATGCGGCAGGCATCTGCTGCCATGCTGATGATGCCGGAAGTGAACAGGGCTTCCACCGTGTCCACATCGCCCGAAAAGCGGGCGGCCACCTCGCCGGGGTTCTGCTCTGCCAGTGTACCGGCGGGCAGGCGGCTCAGCTTCCGGGACATCTCCGAGCGCAGGGCATGGGTCATCCTCTGGCCAAAGAGCACCAGCAGACTTTCCTGCGCCGAGGTGAGCACACCTTCCAGTGCAAGGCTGCCGAAGTAGAGCAGCACGGCCAGAAAGGACAGCGGGAGGCCCGCGGTCAGACGGTCGATGACCCGGGCCAGCAGCAGGGGCGGCAGCAGGGATGCCGCCACCGAAGCTGCCACACACAGCACCGTACCCACCGTGAGAAGGCGGTGCGAAGCCGCTGCCATCCGGACGGCAGCAAACACGCCGTGATCATTTTTCTTTTTCATGTGCCCTCTCCCCCTTTCAGGCCGGTCTGGCTTTCATACAGCTGGCGGTAGACCGGAACCGCTGCCATCAGCTCCTCGTGGGTGCCAACGGTTGTCCTGCCGCCCTCCATAAAAATGATCTGCTGCATCTGCGGAAAATGGTACAGCCGGTGGGAGATCAGGAACACCACCTTATCCCTGGCATACGCCTGCAGCTCGGCAAAGATTGCATCCTCGGTGCTGCGGTCCAGTGCCGAGAAGGGGTCATCCAGCACCAGCACCGGGCGGGGATGGGCCAGCGTCCGGGCCAATGCCAGACGCTGTGCCTGCCCGCCGGAAAGGCGGGTGCCGCCGCTGCCGATGACCGTCTCCGTGCCCTTTTCCATGGCCAGCACTTCCTCCTTCAGGGCAGCGGCTGCAAGCCACGGCATGACATCCTGTTCGCTGCCGCAGAGGACATTATTCTGCACGGTGTCGGCACTCAGTTCCGGGTCATGGCCCAGATACCCGACCGTGGCGGCGATCTGGCGCGGGGTCAGGGCGGAAAGCTCTCTGCCGCCAAAGCAGACCGAGCCTTGATAGGGCGCTTCGCAGAGGAATACGCGGCCAAGGGTGGATTTTCCGCAGGCGACCGGGCCGGTGATGCCGATGATATCGCCGGGGTGGGCCGTCAGGCTCAGGCCGGAGAAGACAGGCTCTTCGCCATAGGAGAAGGCGAGTTCTTTCAGCGTCACATCCTGTGCCGCCGGGATCTGCAGGGCATCCAGCTGCTCGGGCGTTTTCATCAGGGGTCTGATGCGCTTCCAGGAGACCTCTGCCTTTTGCACCGCGTTGAAGAGCTTGGCCACCTTGGAGGATTTGACCACCAGCTTGGTAAAACAGGAGAGGAAGGTGGTGAAGGCGGCGATATCCCAGTGGTTCCAGCCAGTACCCAGCACATTCTTTGCGCCGAACCACAGGATGAAGAGGGTTCCTGCCTCGGATGCCGCCAGATAAAGCGGCGGCAGCGCGGACTGCCACACGTTGTTCCGCACGGCAGTCTTTTCGTAAAGGCTCAGGGCCTCCTCGTATTTTTCCATCCGGGCCTCCTCGCAGCCGTAGATGCGGTAGGTCACGGCATTCCGGGCACGGTCCAGCGTAGCACTGCTCAGGGCACCGGCGGCCTTTTTATAGGCCGCACCGGCACGCTGCACCGGCTTTTTCATTCCTGCCGCGCAGACATAGGACACGGGAGTAAAAAGCAGGCCCAGGATCGCCAGCCGCCAGTCGTACACCAGCAGCATGACCGCATAGCCCGCCAGTGCCACACCGGTGTCGAACACCTCCGTGGTGAACTTGCGCATTCCCTCCACGCAGTCGTCCACATCGGCGATGGCCTTGGTCATCAGCTCACCGGCCCCCTCTTTTTCCAGTGCGGCCCGGCTCTGCCGCACCAGATTGGCGTACAGGATGCCCTTCATCCGGCGGTTGATGTTGTTGGCGAAGCGGCGCACATAAAAGCGTTTGATGAAGCGCGCTGCCTGCACCAGCAGTGTGACTGCAATGTAGGCCAGCACCAGCAGCGCCATTTGGGCAGCAGTCTCACTGCCGCCCAGGATATCCGCCAGGCACTGGGCCAACCGGCCCTCGAACCACGGCGCGGCCAGCAGACCGATGTTATAGACAAGGCCCGAAAGGGTCACAAGGAGCAGCGGGAGCCACTCCACCCTGAAATAGGAGAGGACCCGGTCCGGGCGGAACGATTTATCTTTTTTCATGGGTCATTTTACCTCCTGCGGGTGTTCCATTCAGTATACCACGGTACAAAAAGCATCTGGACAGCTTTGTTCAGAAAAAAGCCATGACAGCAGGAACAAAATGCAAGATCATTGCAATGGTCACCGCTGTCATGGCGATCGGTTTTCTTTGTATGAAAAATGCTCCCATCGGCAGAATCTGCATTGCAGTGGTGTGGGTTTGCCATCTTCTGTATTTCACCTTGCGGGTCAAGACCATCAAGCCCACAGAGCAGACTCAGGAAAGTGCAGAATAGATTCCCCCGGGATCCCATCAGATTGCGGACACCCATAGCCCGCAGGGATAACAGTTACGTTCTTATCGGTTCACGAAATTCAGCGCCAGCACGAGCAGCAGCATGTGTACCGGGTAAAAGGCGTAGCAGGCATACTGGAACGGTTTGCTGTGGCAGCCCTGCCGCCCGCGATACAGCCAGATGGGCACCAGCGCCAGCAGCGCAAGCCCCTGCTGACACAGCTCAAACTCCATGCCAAACAGCCGGATGGGGTACATCAGCCCGCCCAGAAGCACCACGTTGATCCAGTACAGGGTCAGCACCTGTCCCAGCAGGCACCACCATTTCCGGCCCCGGAAAATGTAAAAAGCGAACACGGTCAGCACACCGGCACCGTAGTAATCTGTCATGCCCAGCGTTCCCAGCAGCGCCCCTGCTGCTGCCACTGCGGCGCACACCGGCAGCGAGACCCAGAGCTTTTGCTTTTTGCGCACCGTTTCCATCAGATGCACCCCCAGAAGCCCCAGCAGCAGCGTCCAGATCACGTTCTGGTGCACCGGGTAGAACCATGTCCCGCCATACATCAGATCAAAGGGCACTTCTGAAAGCAGCGCAAACAACAGCAGCCGCAGTGCATAACGCTTCAGATTTCGGGTATGAAAGTAGCCTTCCACTGTCATAAATGCAAAGATAGGGAACGCCAGCCGCCCGGCACAGGTCAGCCAGTCCTGCGCCGGCAGAAGGGTCGCCCACAGGTGATCCATCAGCATCAGCGCCATGGCAATGAGATGAAGTGCTGCTGCACTCAGGTCAATGCAATTTGCGGCAGTGGAACGAATCGGTTTGGTTGACATGATCATACCTCGTCTTTGTCTAAATTCAGTTGCTTTGTCTGGAATACGAACGACTCCCTCCAAGAATTGCAGCCCCGGCAGTTTTTTACCGCCGGGGCTGCAGCACTTCATCGCTTATCCCTCCGGTTTTGCACCGGCCATTTTGGATACGGCAAGCATCCAGGGCAGCTTCTGCCATTTGCTCTGCCTGCAAAATGGGGGATGCAGTGCACCCGCCCCGCAGGCGGAAAAATGCTCCCGCAGCAGTCTGCGGGGCAAATTCATGAAGGGTGGCTTGCCTGCCTGCCCATGGAGACGTCAGCACGGTAGCAGGAATGCGGGAAAGGGCAAGGGACGGTTTCGGCGAGAGAACGTCTGGCGGTGGCGGAAAAGCCGAACGCAAGATTTTTTCAATGATGCTGGCTCGTAAGGTGAACCGGACCGAAACTTCCTTGCGGAACTGTGCAGCGTTATCGTTCATCTGCACCTGAACCGGCAGCCGCGTCCCCGGCGCTTGCCGCACCCAAAATGGCCGGTTGGCGGCGTGTCACCCTTTGGCGTTTTCCAGATAGGTCTCGAATGCTTCGGCAAAGCTGGCGTTCACATCAAAGGGGACTGCATAGTCCACACGGGAGGTCACAAGGCACAGGTCGATCCGGTTGGAGGTCTCGTCCGCCTGCCGGTTCAGCTTGCCCAGAGCAGCATGGATGACCCTGCGGTCATAGTTGATGGTGGTCACCCGCTTCACATCACAGCGGTAGGCGATCTGGTTGCCCTCCGCATTGAAACGGTAGCCGGTGCCGCCGCCGGAAAGCAGCTGCTCGGAACTGCGCAGGTCATTCATTCGCTTGAATGTGCGCGCCACGCTCTGCCGCGCAGCGTTCAGACTGACCTCGCTGTCCATATCCATGTCCAGCGCATCCTTTGCCTTGCGGATGGCAGCGAACAGGCGGCCCTTCTCCTCCAGCAGATAGAGCATGAACCGGGCAATATCGGTGATCTGCTGGGCATATTCGGTCTGGGGCAGGTCCAGGATCGTCTCGTCCTCAGCCTCTGCCATGACCTTGTGGCGCAGATAGGTATTGGCCACATTCGTCACGTTGGAATCGCAGTCCAGAATCCCCTGGGCCTCGTCCAAAAGGGCCTGCAGCTTGTTCTGATAGCGGAATGCTTCTTTCAGATTCATTGTGTCCACCTCGTTTTGTCTTGTTCACTGTGCGTTCCCGCCTGTTTTCCTCTATTGAACCATATTTTCCGGCAAAGCACAAGCCGCCCACCAAAAGTGCATCAAAATGCAAAGCGCCCCAACATGTTCTTTACCACACGTTGGAGCGCTATTTTCTGGAGCAGGATACGGGACTCGAACCCGCCGCCTACTGCTTGGGAAGCAGTCGCTCTACCGGATGAGCTAACCCTGCAGGACTGCTCCATTAGTGTAGCAAAGTGCAGCGGTTTTGTCAACAGTTTTTTCTGTCGGAACGCGGCAGGCGGAAAAAACTTGCTTTTTGCGCCAGTTGCTTTATAATGAAAGATAGATTATCACAATGGAAGGAATTCTACATGATCTTTGTGCCCATGCTGCACTATCTGCAGAACAAAAACTCATTCAGCGGCAACGAGGACGGGATGCGCTACCTCATCACCCCGGGCAAGCGCTCCGTCCCCGACCCGGACGGCGGCGAGGAGGCTAAAAAAGAAGAGGCCATCCTCACGGTGGATCTCTGGCCCGAGCCGTGGACGCTGGACAAGACCGATCCGGCCCTGCGGCGGCGGGAGATCTTCCCGATGACCGAGGAGGGCCGCACCGCAGTCGCCCAATATCTGAACGATGCCTACAACGCCGAACCGGAACGCTGGAGCGCCCACCCGTCCATCCTGGACTGTGAGCCCTGGACACCGCCCGCACCGGAATCGGATGCCGAGATACAACACTGAGGTGCACCATGATCTACCGACTGAAAGAATTCAAGGGTGACACCATCCCGGTGCCGCAGCTGGTCTTTTCCAAGCTGGGCATTGCGGAGGAATATAACGTCCGGGTGGCTCTGTATGTGCTGGCCACCGGCATCACTGACCCGGAGAAGCTCTGCGCCGACTTAAAGCTCCGCAGTAAGATGACCGCCGAGAGTGCCCTGTCCTTCTGGGCCGGTGCAGGTCTGCTGGAACGGTACGAGGAGAACGCCGCCCCGGGCGAGGAGCCCACAGCCCCTGCCCCCATGACCTGGAGCGAGATCGCAGCGGCCAGCCGAACCGACCCCATGATCTCCTCCCTCATCGACTGCGCCCAGACCAGCTTTGCCCGCCCGCTGACCCACCCCGAAATGGAAAAGCTGGTAAACTTCTATGTGCAGGAGGCCTTTGCACCCGAGACCGTCATGCTCTGCGTGGCCTATGTGGCCAGCCGGGGCAAGCGGACGATGGGTGCCGTCAGCCACGAATTGAAGGTCTGGCGGGCCGAGGGTGTGGAGACCGGCGAACAGGCCGACGCACACCTCCAGCTGCTGGCCCTGCGCGCCCAGCGGGAGCAGTACGTCAGCGGCCTGCTGGGCATTGCCGACACCGAGCTGACCCTTGGCGGGCGCAAGGCCATTGCCCGCTGGTACGAGGTCTACGGCTACGATGATGCCATGGTGCAGGAAGCCGCCGTACAGGCCGGGCCCAAGCGGGATCTCTGGTACTGGAACAGCATCCTTAAGACCTGGAATGCCAAGGGCCTGCGCACCGTCCACGATGTGCGGGGCCCGGTGGCCGGGATGGGTGCCAGCCGGAACCTCCGGGTGGACCGTGCCGAACCCAGCGGAAACGATTTTCTCAAGAACGCTGCCCGCCGCCGTCCGCTCCGCAAAAAAACGGACACGCCTGCAGAATAAGGAGCTTTTATGCGTACCAAACAGGAACTGTATCAAGCCGCCCTGCGCACGGTGGCTCTGCGGCGGCAGACTGCCCGCGCCAATGCCGAGGATGCCCGGTTGGAGGCGGAGGCCGCCATCCCGGCCCTGCGCCACGCTGAGGACGAGGTGCGGGTGCGGGGCATCCGCTGCGCGCTGGCAGGCGCTGCCGGAAAAGACCGCACCGAAGCCGCTGCCGCACTGAGCAAAGCCCGGCAGGAGCTCACCGCCCTGCTGGCCGCCAGCGGCCGCCCTGCGGATGCGCTGGAACCCAAATTCACCTGCAAGCTGTGCCAGGATACCGGCAGCGTGCAGGGCCGCACCTGCACCTGCGTTCACAAGCTGATGCAGGGTCTGCGACGGGAGGAGATCGAGGCGCTGTCCAGCCTGTCCATTTCCAGTTTTGACACCATGGAGCTGCGGTACTACCCCAACACCATGGACGAGAAGCTGGGTGAGCCTGTCCGCACCTACATGGGCGGCCTGCTGGAGGACCTGCGCAGCTACGCTGAGGAATTCGACCACAACAGCGAGAGCCTGATGCTTTTCGGCAACGCGGGGCTGGGCAAGACCCACGCCGCCCTTGCCATTGCGGGCATCGTACTGCAAAAGGATTTTGACGTGATCTACGTTTCCAGCCCGGACTTCTTCGGCAAGCTGGAAAACGCCCGCTTCGACTCCTCCGAGGATGCCGAGACCCTGCTGCGCACCGCCTCTGCTGCCGACCTGCTGATCCTGGACGATCTGGGCACCGAGTTCGTCACCCCCTACTTCATCACCACTTTTTACAGCCTGCTGAATAACCGTCTGGGAGCCGGTCTGCCCACCATCGTCACCACCAACATCGCGGATGGCTCCCTGCTGGAAAAGCGATACACCGAAAAGATCTCCAGCCGTCTTTCCTCCTTTGTCCCCTGCCTGTTTGCGGGCGAGGACATCCGGGGCCTGAAAGCGGCGGAGTAAGACAAGGAGGTTTCCCCCATGAGCTTTGAGCGCACCACGCCCTGCGGCGTGATCTCCGGCACGGCTTGCCAGTGGCCGGGCATTGCCGCCTACAAGGGCATCCGCTACGCCACCGCCGGGCGGTGGGAGTTTCCCGTCCCCGTCACCCACTGGGACGGTGTCTACTATGCCACCCAATACGGTGCCTGCTGCTACCAGCCCCGCGCCTTCTATGACGAAGCCGCTGCACCCGGAAAAGCCTTCTACTACAACGAGTTCCGCAAGGGCGAGACTTACACTTACAGCGAGGACTGCCTGTTCCTGAACATCTGGACCCCTGCTGACGCAGCTCCCGAGGACAGACTGCCGGTCATCTTCTACATTCACGGCGGCGGCTTTACCGGAGGCTGCGGCCACGAGAAACACTTCGACGGCCCCGTCTGGCCCACCAAAGGCTGCGTGGCTGTGACCATCAACTACCGGCTCGGCCCCATGGGCTTTGTCTGCCTGCCCGAGCTGGCTGAGGAGGCCGGATTCACCGGCAACTATGCCTTTCTGGATCAGTTGGCGGCCCTGCAGTGGGTGCGCGCCAACATCGCTGCCTTTGGCGGCGATGCCAACAACATCACCATCATGGGCCAGAGCGCCGGTGCCATGAGCGTCCAGCAGCTCGTCCTCTCCCCCATCACCAGGGGGCTGTTCTCCAAGGCCGTGATGAGCAGCGGCGGCGGCGTGAGCCAGATGCTGACGGCCAAGCCTGCCGAGGCCCACTACCAGTTCTGGAAGCAGGTCATGGAAACTGCCGGGTGCAGCACGCTGGCCGAGTTCCGTGCCCTCGCCCCCACCCAGCTGTTTGCAGCCTGGGATGCCGTCCGCACCCAACCCCAGTTCAAGGGTATGGGCTGCGAGCCTGTGGTGGATGGCCGTTTCCAGGTCAAGACCGGCCCTGAGACGCTGGCTGCCGACGAACAGCACCATATCCCTTATCTCATCGGCTTCACCAGTGAGGATATCGTTCCGCCCTACCTCTACCAGATGGCTCAGGACTGGTGCGCCCGGAACGCCGACAGCTATGGCTGGTTCTTCGACCGCCAGCTTCCCGGTGATGACCGTGGTGCCTGGCATTCCAGCGACCTGTGGTACTGGTTCGGCACGCTGGCTCACTGCTGGCGGCCCTTCACTGAGAAGGACACCGCCCTCAGCGCTCAGATGGTGGATTACCTGACCAACTTTGCCAAAACCGGTAACCCCAACGGAACAGACCTGCCCCAGTGGCAGACTGTTACCGCCCAGCAGACCGATTTCCTCCGTCTGGGTGAGGAGCCCACCCATATGGGCAGCGTAGATGTCCAGAAGCTCCTCTGGACGATGCAGAACGTCCCCGCCGTGGGGGAATAAGCCCCCGCCCGAATCACCTCAAACCCCAGAAAAAACAATATCCCCCGCTGCAGACGTGCCATAACACGCTTTGCAGCGGGGGATATTTTATGTTCTCTTCTTCAAATAATACCCAATGCCGATGGCATCTGCCAGTGCCCAGCCGATGGGCACACTGAGCCAGATGCCGGTAACACCCAGCGGCGTGGCAGAAAGCAGGTAGGCCAGCGCCACACGGGTACCAAGGGAGGCAATGGTCAGGATGACCGACATCCCCGGCTGATTGACCGCCCGGTAGTAGCCGTAGAGCAGGAAGAGCACGCCAATGCCGATGTAGCATGCGCCTTCGATGCGGAGGTACTGCACGCCCGCCGCGATGATCTCGGTCTGAGCCGGGTCGATGAAAATCCCCATGAGCGGGGCGGCAAAGGCGCAGACCAGCACGCTGATGACGATGCAGAACACCGCGCTTGTCAGCCCGGCACTGCGGATCCCTTTTTTGATGCGGTCCGGCTGGCCTGCCCCGTAATTCTGGGCCACATAGGTCGAGAACGCGTTGCCAAAATCCTGCACCGGCATATAGGCAAAGGAATCGATCTTCACCGCTGCCGCAAAAGCCGCCATGATGACCGTGCCGAAGCTGTTGACCAGACCCTGCACCATCAGGATGCCGAAATTCATAATAGACTGCTGAACGCTGGTCATCACCGAGAGATTCAGGATATTGGCAAGGTTCTTCCGGTCCCACCTGCAGTCTGTCCGTTTCGGGCAGAGCTGCGGGAACTTTTTCAGGGTGTACAGGCCGATGCCCACCCCGGACACATACTGGGAAAAGACAGTTGCCACGGCGGCACCCTTCACGCCCCAGTCAAGCACAAGGACACAGACCAGATCCAGGATCACATTCAGGATGGCCGACACGGCCAGAAACGCCAGCGGCACCACGGAATTGCCGATGGCCCGCAGAAGGTTTGCGAAATAGTTATACAAAAAGGTGGCCGCAATGCCCAGAAAGATGATGAGCAGGTAGTCCTTCATCAGCGGGCAAAGCTCTGCGGGCACCCGCAGCACCCACAGAATGCCGTCCAGACCCAGATAGACCAGCAGGTTGAGCACCAGGGCGATGCCCGCAATAAACAGGAAGGACTGGAACACGCTCTGCCGCATCTTCTCGGTCTCGCCGCTGCCATACTGCATGGACACAGCCGCACCGCTGCCCATGCACAGGCCCAGCAGGATCGAGGTGAGGAAGGTCATCAGGGTGTAGGAGGACCCCACCGCCGCCAGCGCATCCGCGCCGAGGAAACGGCCCACCACCCAAGTGTCGGCAATGTTGTACATCTGCTGCAGCAGGTTGCCGAACATCAGCGGCAGGGCAAACAGCAGGATATTCTTTGTAATTGGGCCTTGGGTCAGACTGTACTGCATGGGGATCATTTTCTCCTGTTTCTATCTCAGACATTTCAGCAGAATTTTGCGCGGTATTCCTTGGGTGTGCAGTGCTTGATCTCCCGGAAGGTTTTGATGAAGTAGCTGCCATCTGCAAAGCCGCACTCCATCCCGATCTCGCCCGTCTTGAGCCGGGTGGAACGGAGCAGCTCGGCGGCCTTCTCCACCCGGAACTGCTTGACATACTGGATGGGCGTGATGCCCAGCATCTGACGGAAGCTGCGCAGGCAGGCGCTTTCGCTCAGGGCCACGCTGGCCGCGATGCGTTCCACGGTCAGCTCCTCGGCATAGTGCTCCTCCACAAAGCGGAGCATCTGCTTCATCCGCTCGGCGGCGATCTGCTCCTGCTGGGAGACCTTGGTCTTGCCGCCCACGCACTGGGTGCTCAGCAGCCGCAGCGCCGCAGAGAGATAATACCGCACCCGGTTCTCGTAATCAAAGGGCTCCACGGCAACCGCCTGCCAGGCTTCCCGCAGGCAGGCAAGCACCTGCGCCTGCCAGGGCACAGCCCCATCCAGCAGAAAAAATGCCGGGGCATCCGGCTGGAGCATGGGTCGGATGAGCTTCTGCCAGAAGACGGTGTCCATTCCACCCACCAGCCGGGGATGGAACACACCCGAGTGAAGCAGGGCCTCCCCTTTTTCCGCATGCTCCACCGCGTGGAGGATGCCGGAGTTCAGGAACACGCCCTGATTCGTCTGCAGTGTCACCCGGGTCTTGTTCACGTCCACCGTCAGGGGGCCTTTCATGGCCAGTATGTACTCAAACTCCTCGTGCCAGTGCCAGGCCACCGAATAACTTTTCAGGTTCTCCGCGTAGCAGGCAATGGGGAACAGGGCGCTGCCATGCTGGACCATTTCCCGCCCCTCGGCATCGGCCACAACATCCTGCTGGAAGGTCAGCCCGGTAACGATATTGGCAGCAGAAACACAGCTTGTCTGAAACGCCATATTGAACAATTCCTTTCCGCAATACTTTGAATATTTTTTGTCAATGCCGATTTTGTTATACAAATCGGGTGTTTTTGTTCTATCTATCGTGCCGGTTTCGTGGTATTATTTCATCAGAACCAGCAAGCACAGTATAACACCGCAGGGGGCGGAAAACAACCCCCGGCGCGGCTTGATCCGGTTCCCGAGAAACGTTCCCCACGGGCAGCCTGGCCCGGGAGACTCTTCCAGAATAAAACATTTCTTTGTGGGAGGTATTTCTATGCTTCGCATCCAGTATCTTGATAAAGACCGTTTCATGCAGCAGGTAGCCGCCAGCCGCGGCAGTGTGCTCCTGCACCTGGACAATGGCGAGACCTGCGACCTGAAAAAGGACAGCGCTGCCACCGAGCTGTTCCAGATGATGGACGCTCCCTCCAAGGGCTTTGACATCTCTGTCACCGACCCTGCTGATGTCACCGGCTTCCTGCACTACATGCTTGAGGCCGGCCGCAGAGAGCGCGCCGCCTGCTGACCCTTCGACATTCTCCTTTTTTCGCATATTACAGCAACGTAAAACGCCCGCTCCGGGGTCAGAAGCCGGAACGGGCGTTTTACGTTTTCTCTTTTTCTGTTACAGGATGCACCGGCTGATGGCCCGTGCCACCGCCAGCAGCTCATCCTGCCCGATGAAGCCGAACTTTGCCTCGTGCTCATCCGCAAAGCAGACCGTCAGCTCCGAGGTCTGCAGCGGGTCACCGAAGCCTGCCGTCTTGATGCCGTAATGCAGGATCTTGCGGTAGGGCAGCACAAAGATCTCCTGCCGGGTGCCAGTCATCCCCTGCATATCCACCATAAAAATGCGGTGGGTGGTGAACACAGCCTGATCGCGCACGGTCTTGTAAGCCCCCACGATCTGCTCACCGTCCAGCAGCAGCTCCTGCACATTTTTGCAGATCTCCTTTTCCTTGATGCGGATGAGGTTCTGCATCGGCTTGTCCCGAAATTCCATAACACACTCCCCTTTCGGCTTGTCCGGATGTTTGGTCAGCCCCATTGTAGCATCTCGGGCGGCGGTTGACAAGCCTTTGCGCTCCCTCTCGCCTTTTTGTTCCGGATGTGCTATACTGGGCAGGAACATCACAATCACCCGGGAAATGAGGTTTTGACCCATGGAGATCATCATCCATCAGGCAATTTTGCATGTGCTGGACACCACGCTGGACGCGCCGGTGCTCAGCGGCGGCGGCATGGAGCTGACTGCCGAAAAGACCGCCTACTTACAGAATCATATCGAAAAGCTGCTGGCCAGCGATGAGATCCGCCAATGCCGCCCCCTGCCGGATTCGGCTTTCCGGAACGAGCTGGAGCACAATCAGGATTTCATTGATCTGTCCTGCCGCATTGCGGGGGTGCTGTTCGATTACATGCACGCCCACACCACCATCCCCGGGGCGGACCTGGCCGTGGTGGATTTCACCCGGGACGGCGCGCCCTGGCTGGGCATCCTCAAGCTGAACTATAAAAACGGCTACACCCACTACACCGAGACCGTGGAAGGTGCCCCGATCAACTCCATCATCCAGCAGCGGGCCTGCCTGCCCACCCAGAGCGGCAAGGTGGAGGAGGGTGCGCTTGTCAACCTGACAGACTACTCCATGCGCCTGCTGGAAAAGAAATACGACATCGACGGCCACAAGGAGTTCTACCTCTCCTCTGTTGTGTTCCAGTATACCCAGGCCGAGCCCGAGAAAAAGAAGCTGCAGGCCATTCAGGAGGCCGCCGCACAGGCTGTGAAGGATGCCTATGAGGACGAGCCCCATGCCGACGCACAGGTGGCCATGCTCATTGCCAACCAGGCCGCCGACAACGACAATCAGGTATCGGTGGAGCAGGTGCGCCAGCAGCTGGCCGAGGAATACCCGCTGGCCGCTGTGCCCTTTGACGACTATGTGGAAAAGAGCGAGGTGCTGGAAGAGGCCGCTGCTCCTGTCACCGTGACCCCCGCCCGCATCCGCCGGATGGAGAGCCGGAGCATCCGCACCGCCAACGGCATCGAGGTCAAGATCCCCACCGAGCTGCTGAACTCCGATTCCGAGCTGGAGTTCCTCCACGATCCGGACGGCAGCGTTTCCCTGCTCATCAAAAATGTGATCCTGTAAGCCGCCGCAGATGGCGTTTTTCCTCTCTGCCCTTTCCGGGCAGAGATTTTTTTGTTTTCCTCTTGCAATGGCAGGATAATTATGTTATATCTTTGTTATATTCAAGCTGATATTTTTCATGCCGTGGTGGAGGAGTAATATTATGGAGCTTGCATGGATCTGTGCGCAGCAGGTGGCTGTGCTGTTTTTGCTGATTGGAGCCGGTGCGCTGGGGGTAAAGATGGGCTGGCTCAAGGCCGAGGGGCGGCAGATGCTCTCCTCGCTGCTGGTCAATCTGGTGGTGCCCGCCATGATCGTGAACTCCTACAGGATGGAGTTCAGCATGGAGATCCTGCGCAACCTGCTGGCAGCCTTTGGGCTCAGTGTGCTGGCCATCCTCATGGGCACGGTGCTCACCCTGCTTCTGACGGCCCGCCAGAAGGACAGCCGCGCCCCCATCTTCCGGTTTGCCTGCGTCTTTTCCAACGCGGCATACATGGGCTTCCCGCTCATCTCGGCCCTGTTTGGTGCCGAGGGCCTGCTCTACGCCAGCGCCTATGTCACGGTGTTCAATATCCTGCTCTGGACCATGGGCTACGGCATGGTCAGCGGCAGCAACAGCCCAAAGGCCATTGCCCGCAGCCTGCTGCACACACCGGTGCTCTATGCCATGGTGGTGGGCCTTTCCATCTATCTGCTGCAGATCCCGGTGCCCACCCTCATCGCCCAGCCGCTGGAGCTGCTGGGCGGCATGAACACGCCCCTGTCCATGCTCATCACCGGCATCCTGATCGCGTCCGGCGACCTGGGCAGCATCCTGCGCGACAAGCACATCTGGAAGCTGGCCGGGGTACGGATGCTGCTCATCCCCGCCGTCTGTCTGGCCGCCTTTGCCGCGCTTGGCCTGCTCCGGTTCGGAATGTCGGCCCAGGTGGTGCTCCTGCTGGAGTGCTGCCCCGCCGCTGCCATCACCTCGGTATTTGCGGTGCAGTTTGGCCACGATGAGCATTTTGCCGCCGGGTCTGTGGTGCTGACCACCCTGCTCAGCATCCTCATCCTGCCGCTCTGCGCGCTGGTGCTCACCGCCCTGATGTAACAGATCACCAAAACAGCCTCAGCCCTTGGAGATCGGGCTGAGGCTGTTTTTTCGTCCGTGTTATCAGCGGTTTTTGCGCTTGTTCCGGTACATATCCCGGTCGGCAGCATGGTAGACTGCGACATAATCAAAGGGGCCTTCTGTCACAGTGTGGTATCCAAAGGCAACATCCAGCTTGAGGCGGTCGTCGCTCTGGCGGGCCAACTCCCCGTGCAGCCTCTCGATCAGCTGTTCGGCCTCTTCTGCAGAGAAGTGGCTGCAGGCAATGAGGAATTCATCGCCGCCCATCCGCAGGGCCACGCTCTCCGGCGGCAGGTTTTCCCGGATCACCCGGCCCACCCGCTTGAGCAGCAGGTCGCCGTACTCGTGGCCGTAGGCATCATTCACACGCTTCAGGTAGTTACAGTCGCCCATAATGATCGTGATGGGCATGATGGCTCCCTTCAGCTGCTCTGCGCCCTTTACCTTCAGGTAGTTGCGGTTATACAGACCGGTCAGGTCATCGTGGATGGCCCAGTTCTCGGCCTGTTTTTCCAGCCGCACCCGTTCGGTGATATCACTAATAAGCCCCACGATGCCGATGATCTTTCCCTCCAGCACAACGGGATTCTTTTTGATCTGATAGTATGCTATCCCATCCTCCCGGGGCACCTCGGTGATAAAGCTGGTTCCCTTGCCGGTGGCAAGCACCTTTTGATCCTGCTCATAATAAAAGCGGGCCTGTTCCTCGCTGCTCCAGATCTCCAGATCTGTCTTGCCCAGCACATCCTCTTCCTGCCCTTCTCCGTAGGGGAAGAAAGTCCTAACGTCCGAAATAAAAAGATAACGGCATTCCGTATCCTTGAAAAAGAGGTTCGCCGGTGTACTGCGCAGAAAGGTCATCACTTCTTCGTAGCCGAGCGCATCGATCCACTGCATCCTGTGGCCCCTCCTTTCCATTTCTCTTTTTTATTATTTTACCACATTCTATTATACGAGCGATGCACCTGTTTTGCAAGTGTTAATTGCGTTCCCTCGACGATCCGGAAGCGGACGACTCCACCCCCGGTGCAGACGGAAAAGGCCGCTGACCCATCTCAGGTCAGCGGCCTTTCTGTCTGTGCTTATTCGGCTGCGTTCAGCTGCGCCTTGTGGTATTGCAGGGTGTACAGCTGGTAGTAGCGGCCATGCCGGGCCAGCAGCTGCTGGTGGGTGCCCTGCTCCAGAATTTTACCGTGGGACAGCACGATGATGTTGTCCGCATGCTGGATGGTGGACAGCCGGTGGGCCACAATGAGCATGGTGCCCACGGTACGCATCTTTTCCAGCGAATCCTGAATCAGCAGCTCTGTCTCGGTGTCGATGTTGGCGGTAGCCTCGTCCAGGATCATCACGCTGGGCTTATGGATGATGGTGCGGGCAAAGCTGAGCAGCTGCCGCTGTCCGGCGGAGAAGTTGTTGCCGCGCTCACGCACCTCTTCGTCCAGCCCGTGGTCCAGCTTGTTGATGAACTTGTCGGCGTTGACGTAGCGGCAGACCTCCATGATCTCGCTGTCGGGGATGCCCTCTTCCCGCAGGACGATGTTGGAGCGGATGGTGCCGGAGAACAGGAACACATCCTGCAGCATCTGGCCGAAGTGCCTGCGCAGGGAGGAGATCTTGATCTTGCGGATGTCGATGCCGTCGATCAGGATCTGGCCCTTCTGGAACTCGTAGTTCCGGCAGATCAGGGAGAGGATGGTGCTCTTGCCGGAGCCGGTGGAGCCCACAAAAGCCACCGTCTGGCGGGCATCCACATGGAAGGAAACGCCCTGCAGCACCCACTCGCCGGGAACGTAGCTGAACCACACGTCCCGGAACTCGATCTCGCCCTTCACCTCGTCCAGCTCAATGGCATCGGGGGCATCCTGCATCCTGGGCTGGATGTCCATGATGGAGAACACCTTTTCTGCCGATGCCAGCGCCGACTGCAGCCAGTTGAACTGCTCAGCCAGGTTCTGGATGGGAGTGAAGAACTTGGAGATGTACATATAAAAGGTGACGATGGTACCGCTGGAAATGGTCTGACCCAGAAAGCTGACATTGTTCAGGTGACCCATGCCGCCCAGATAGAACAGGCACAAGATCGAGCTGACATAGAGCATATACACCAGCGGACGGAACACGCTGAACACGAAGATCTGCTCCTGATTGGCCCGGGCCAGCTTCTGGCTCTTTTGGCGGAAGTCCTCCATCTTCTCGTCCTCCCGGCCAAAGATCTGAGTGACCTTGATGCCGGACAGGTTTTCGGACAGATAGGTATTGATATCGGTGGTCGCGTTCTTGAGCTTGCGGTTGGCGCGGCGGGAGAACTTGCGGAAGATGACCGTGAAGATCGCGATGAAGGGCACAAAGCAGAGCACCATCAACGTCAGCTCGTAGTTCAGGCAGAGCATGGCCACCAGAATGCCCAGAATGACAAAGCTGTTCTTGGTCAGCTGGACCAAGAGGTTTGTGAACATCATGGAGATGGCGTTGGTATCGTTGGTCACTCGGGTGACCAGCTTGCCCACCGGGATCTCGTTGAGCTGCTCGTGTGCCAAAGATTCAATGTGGCTGAACAGATCCTCGCGCAGATCGGAGATGATGCGCTGGCCCACCCGCTGCAGGATCACGGCCTGCAGGTAAGTGCTGCCCATAGAGAACACCAGCACGCCTGCATACACTGACACGCCCAGGAAGAGGGCGCGGAGTTCAAACTCCCCGGCCACCAGCTCCTCGATGCGGCCCACGATGAGGGGTGAAATGATATCGTAGGCAATGGAGAAGAGCATCAGCACGCCCACAATGAGGAATTTGCTCAGGTAGGGCCGGGCATAGCGAGCAAGGCGGCGCATGATCTCGCCGTCCTCCATGTTGCGCTCAAAGCCCATGGCGGTCTTTTTGTCCTTGACTGCGGCATAAGCTGCCACCAGCAGGGCGGTGATCACGCCGATGACAGCGCCCACCAGAACCAACGGATTCAGATGCATCATGCGTTTTCGCCTCCCTTCGTCTCATCCTCCAGCCGCTGCAGATCGACCATCCGGCGGTACTCCGGGCAGGAAGCATACAGCTGGTCGTGGGGGCCGACGGCTTCCACCCGGCCCTCGTTGAGGAATACGATCTTATCCAGCCGCTCCACCGTGGAAATGCGGTGGGCAATGAGCAGGGTGGTCTTGCCTGCCCGGCTGTTCTTGAGGTTGTCCAGAATGATCTTCTCGGTGCTGGTATCCACCGCCGAGACGGAGTCGTCCAGGATCAGGATGGGTGCGTCCTTGAGCAGGGCGCGGGCGATGGAGATGCGCTGCTTCTGACCACCGGACACCGTCACGCCGCGCTCGCCCAGAACGGTCTCGTAGCCGTCCTTGAAGTCCACGATATTATCCCGCACATCGGCCATGCTTGCCGCCCGCTCGATGTCCTCGGGGGTGGCATCGTCCACACCAAAGGCAATGTTGTGGGCGATGGTGTCCGAGAACAGGAAATTATCCTGCGGAACGTAGGCACAGGCATTGCGCACCGAGTGGATGGAAAGGCTGTTCACATCCCTGCCGTCCACAAACAGGGTTCCGTCCGGCACATTATAGGTGCGCAGCAGCAGGTCCACCAGGGCGGTCTTGCCCGCACCGGTCTTGCCCACGATGCCCACGCTCTCGCCGGGCGCAATGGTAAAGGAGATATCCCGCAGCACATCGTACTCGCCGTCCGGGTAGCGGAAGTTCAGGTGGCGGAACTCGATGCCGCCTTTGGGGTCGGTCAGGTCGGCCACGCCGGGGCGGTCGGCCACGTCGATGGGAGCATCCAGCAGCTCGGTGATGCGGTTCAGGGAGGCCCTGCCGCGGCTGGTCTTTTCGATCAGCATGGACACGGCCATGATGGGCCAGACGATGGCCTCAAAGTAGCCGATGTACTCCACCAGCTGGCCGGCGTTGAATCGGCCCTGATAGACCAGATAACCGCCGTAACCCAGAATGATGCAGACCACGGACTCCACGAACAGGGTCACCAGCACCTCCAGCAGGGTGGCGATCTTCGTGTAGGTCACGTTGATCTCCTCGTTTTCCTTGTTCAGCTTCCGGAAAGCCTGCAGTTCCTTGTATTCCTTGACAAAGGCCTTGATGACCGCAATGCCGGAAAAGTTCTCCTGCGCGAAATCGGAAAGGCCGGAGAAGGCCTCCTGCCGCTCCTCCCAGCGCCGGGTCATCACCTTGCTCATCTGGGTGCCGATGGCAAACATGATAAGCGCCGGGATCAGGGCCAGCAGGGTCAGCCGCACGTCCATGGTCCACATCTTATAAAGAGCCAGCAGACCCAGGGTCAGCGCGTCGAAGAACATCAGCACGCCGTCACCAAAGCACTCCTGAATGGTGTCCAGATCGTTGGTGTACAGGCTCATCAGGTTGCCGACCTTGTTCACCTGATAGTACTGCTGGGACAGCCTGCGGCTGTGGTCAAACATCCGCTCCCGCAGGTCTGCCGCGACCCGCACCGCCGAGCCGAAGAAACAGATGCGCCACAAAAAGCGCCCGATGACCATCAGCACCACGATCCAGATCATGGGCAGGCAGATATGCTGCAACAGCACCTCTTTGGTAAAGAGCAGCGTCTCGCCGTTCACCACCACCTGGCCAAGGTTCACCCCGTTGATGACCAGCCGGTAGAACTGCGGGATCAAAAGCTGGATGTAATCCACCGTCAGCAGGGCGGCAAGGCCCAGCAGCAGTACGGGAGCATGCTTGAGGTAATACCGGTTGATGTACTTGCCGAATATCACTGCGTTTTTCCCTCCTTTTCCAATTCCAAAAAAGCTTTCAACGTACAAAAAAGCCGCTGCATCACACGACGAATCATGTTTTGCAGTGGCTTGTTTGTCTGGAGCGGCCGACGAGGCTCGAACTCGCTACCTCCACCTTGGCAAGG
>OLQG01000384.1_pt1 | contig 37187 bp, 35 predicted proteins | sample 1672221 | NCBI WGS metagenome assembly OLQG01 (sample SAMEA3136660, study PRJEB25190) | human gut metagenome | biome: human gut; feature: human-associated habitat; material: faeces | place: Austria | collected 2013
TTAATGCATAGATAGATACAGAAGAAAGGAAGAATGAGGTATGAGAACAGCATTAACAATCGCTGGAAGTGATTCCAGTGGAGGCGCCGGCATTCAGGCAGATATTAAGACAATGATCAGCAATGGCGTATACGCTATGAGTGCGATCACAGCTCTGACTGCACAGAATACAACCGGAGTCACAGGTATTATGGAAGTAACGCCAGAATTTCTGGAAGATCAGATGGATAATATATTTACCGATATTTATCCGAATGCAGTGAAGATTGGTATGGTATCTTCGGATGCATTGATCAATAAGATTGCAGATAAGCTGGAAGAATATAAAGCAAAGAACATCGTAGTAGATCCGGTTATGGTAGCTACCAGTGGAGCAAAACTGATCTGTGATGAAGCAGTTGATGCATTGAAAAAGCGCTTGCTTCCGATTGCAACCGTGTTGACTCCGAATATTCCGGAGGCAGAAGTGTTGTCTGGTATGGAGATCCATACAGAAGAAGATATGATCAAGGCAGCAGAGAAGATTGGAACAGAATATCACTGTGCAGTACTCTGCAAAGGAGGACATCAGTTAAACGATGCCAATGACCTGCTGTGGAGAGATGGCGAATATAAATGGTTCTACGGAGAGCGTATTGATAATCCGAATACGCATGGAACCGGCTGTACACTGTCCAGCGCGATTGCATCGAATCTGGCAAAAGGATATGATCTGGATACTTCAGTAGAGCGTGCAAAGAAATACATTTCCGGTGCGCTGGCAGCAATGCTTGATCTGGGTAAAGGCAGTGGTCCGATGAATCACGGATTTGCAATTAAAAATGAATATACGGAATGCGCAAAGGAGGAAGTCTAAGATGAAGGAAAAGAGAACCTCAATCTTTGAGAATGGTCTGATCTGGTTTGGCGCAGGCGTATCTCTGGCGGAAATACTGACAGGTACCTATTTTGCACCGCTCGGTATTGGAAAAGCAATGGCAGCAATCCTGCTTGGTCATCTGATCGGCGGTCTTATGATGTTTGCGGCAGGAATGATCGGAGCGAAAGAGCGCAAAAGCGCCATGGAAACTGTAAAAATGAGCTTCGGCGAGAAGGGAAGCCTTCTTTTTGCCGTATTAAATGTGTTGCAGCTTGTTGGATGGACGGCGATCATGATCTATGATGGTGCGTTGGCAGCAGATGGCGTATTGAATACCGGAAGATGGGTGTGGTGTCTGGTAATCGGAGCATTGATCATTGTGTGGATTCTGGTAGGGATTACCAATCTTGGCAAGGTCAATACCATTGCAATGGCAGCTTTGTTTATCCTAACACTGGTACTTTGCAAGGTAATCTTCTTCAGTGGAGCGGCAGGAAATGTGGATACAAGTGAGGCAATGTCCTTTGGCGCAGCTGTAGAGCTGGCGGTAGCGATGCCGTTATCATGGCTTCCGCTGATCAGTGACTATACAAGAGAAGCAGAGGAGCCGGTGAAAGCAACAGCAGTCAGTGCTGTTGTTTATGGTATCATCAGCTGCTGGATGTACGTGATCGGTATGGGTGCGGCGATTTACACCGGAGAGTATGATATTGCTCAGATCATGGTGAAAGCAGGACTTGGAATCGCAGGACTGTTGATCATTGTATTTTCAACAGTAACTACTACATTCCTGGATGCGTATTCCGCAGGCATTTCTGCTGAATCTGTATTTTCCAAACTGAATGGAAAATATGCAGCCGTAGCAGTGACCGTGATCGGTACTGTTGGGGCGATCGTATATCCGATGGATAATATTACGGATTTCCTGTATCTGATCGGTTCTGTGTTTGCACCGATGATCGCAATCCAGATCGCAGACTTCTTTATCCTGAAACGTGCAGACAGTCTGTCAGATGCGATTGATGTGACGAACATTGTGATCTGGATTGTAGGATTTGTATTATATCGATACTTAATGGGTGTGGATATTCCGGTAGGAAATACACTTCCGGATATGGCAGTGACCATTGTGATCTGTGTCATTATCCGGAAATGCATGGGAAGCAAGAAAGCTTAATCGGCATCCAGCGCTGCCTGCATATCATCTGGGAGAGGAGCGGTGAAAGACATCATTTCTCCAGTGATCGGATGACAAAATGAAAGTTTATGAGAATGAAGAGCCTGACGACCAATGTGGCGCATGTCCGGATTGTAGAGATAATCTCCGATCAGTGGATATCCCAGATGCTTCATATGAATGCGGATCTGGTGTGTGCGTCCGGTCTCAAGCTTCAATGCGACCAGACTGTAATGTCTGGTCGTTTTTACAACATGATAATGGGTGATAGCGGTTTCACCGTTATCCCAGTCCACCATACGCTCGATGATGGTGCCGGGTTTTCTGCCGAGTGGGGCAGAGATGGTGCCAGCTTCGGGCGTTACGTGTCCAGAGGCAATGGCAAGGTATTCCCTGTGGACTTCTCTGCGTCCGGTCATCGAAGAGAGAATTCCGGCACTGACCAGATGTTTTGCCACGACAGTAAGTCCGGAGGTATCCCGATCCAGTCTGTTACAGCACCGGAAGATAAATGGCTTGTCCTGCTCTTGGTAGTACCACGCCAGTGCATTGGCCATTGTATTATAGTAATTATTCAGGGAAGGATGGATTGGCATGCCGGCCGGTTTGTTCAGGACAATGATATCTTCGTCTTCATAGACAATATCTAAAGGTAATTCTACCGGTGGGATTTTGTCAGAGCATTTGGTCTCACTGATGCGGACACTTAAACAGTCCCCTTCGGCAAGTTCCTGCCGCATATAATAATGGACGCCATTCACCAGAATGCTTTCTGGCATATGCTTAATGGAAGAGATATTCTGGGAAGAATATCCCTTACGTTTCAAAAACTGTTCCACGCGGAGTCCGGCGGCAGTCTTATCTATCTGATAATTTATCGTTCGATTCATTGCATTTCCTCCTAAATTCCGATAAACTAATCATAGCACATTTGAAAAGCTTTGGAAAACAGGAGAAAAGCATGGAATCCTTAAGTACACTTTGTTATATTGAAAATGATGGAAAATATCTGATGCTTCACCGCAATGTGAAGGAGAACGATGTCAATGAAGGTAAGTGGATTGGCGTAGGCGGTCATTTTGAAGCGGATGAGAGTCCGGAGGAATGCCTGCTCAGGGAAGTAAAAGAAGAGACCGGGTATACACTGACATCTTATCGGTTCCGGGGCATCGTGACCTTTGTATCAGGAAGCGGTGTGACGGAATATATGTCGTTGTTTACGGCCGATGGATTTAAAGGCGAAGAGATTCCGTGTGATGAGGGAGATCTGGAATGGGTAGAGATCGACCGGATCGGAGAATTGAATCTATGGGAAGGTGATCGCATTTTTCTGAGACTTCTGGTGGAAAGGGAGTCATTTTTCTCACTGAAGCTGGTCTATGATGGACACGACCGATTAGTCAGTGCGGCTCTGGACGGGAAACCGATGGAGTTATAAGAAAGATATAGAAGGAGATAAGAACATGAAAGATGGAGTAATTGCAGTTGTTGCAGGAAAAGAGATTAAACAGGAAGAATTTGATTTATTTGTAGAGAATCTGCCGCAGGACAGAAAGGCATATCTGCAGTATCCGGGATTCAAGGAGAGACTGCTGGATCAGTATCTGGCGTTGTATACCTTTTCGGCAGATGCAGTTGAGCAGGGTCTGGATAAGACTGAGGAATTTGCACGTATTCTGGAGAATACCAGACGTGATATTCTGGCACAGCTTGCTATGCGCGAGGCAGTGAAAAATGTAAAGGTGACGGAAGAGGAAGCCAAAGAGTATTACGAAGCGAATCCGAATAAATTTAAGAAAGAAGAGACTGTGCAGGCGAAGCATATTCTGGTAGAGGATGAGGATAAATGCACTGACATCCTGAACAGTATCGTAAGTGGAGAGATCTCTTTTGAGGAAGCAGCAAAGCAGCATTCTACCTGTCCATCCGGACAGCAGGGGGGAGACCTTGGAGAATTCGGGCATGGTCAGATGGTCAAAGAGTTTGATGAGGCAGCATTCGCAGCAGAACCAGGCAAGGTTGTAGGACCGGTAAAGACACAGTTTGGATATCACCTGATCCGTGTGGAGAAGAAAAATGAGGCTGAGGTACAGCCATTTGAAGCTGTGAAAGCAACAATAGTGAACACACTTTTCCAGAAGAAACAGAATGACGCATATGAAGCAAAAGAAAAAGAGTTGAAAGAAAAATATGTCGAAATGTAAGTTGACGGCAGGAATTCTGGCGCACGTGGATTCCGGTAAGACGACACTGGCAGAGAGCATACTTTTTCAGACGGGAAAGATCCGTAAGCTCGGAAGAGTCGATCATGGGGATGCCTATCTGGATAATTATGAACTGGAGCAGAGCCGTGGCATTACGATATTTTCCAAACAGGCGGAGATCATGCTGGGTGACCGTCCGGTGACACTTCTTGATACGCCGGGACATGTAGATTTTGCGGCAGAAATGGAACGTACATTACAGGTGTTGGATTATGCAATTCTGGTGGTAAATGGAGCTGATGGTGTGCAGGGACACACGGAGACTCTGTGGCGGCTGCTCGCCAGATATCAGATTCCGACCTTCATCTTTGTAAATAAGATGGATCAGGCAGGAACGGATCCGGAAAAAGTGTTGACAGAATTACAGGACAGGCTGTCAGAAGGCTGCACAGCATTTCCAGGATCAGCCGGTCTGACTGAAGGCAATGCAAGGATAGCGGTGTCAGAGAGTGAATGGCTGGAGAGCATGGCGATGTTAGAAGAAACTGCTATGGAAGAATATCTGGAAACAGATACGCTGTCGGCAGATACGATACGACGCCTGATACGCAGCAGACGTCTGTTTCCATGTTATTTTGGTTCTGCTTTAAAACAGGAAGGAATCGAAGATTTTCTTCAGGGACTGGAAGCTTATACGGAATCACCGGTTTATCCGAATGTGTTTGGCGCGAGAGTCTATAAGATATCCAGAGATCCGTCAGGCAACCGGCTGACACATATGAAGATTACCGGAGGCAGTCTGAAAGTAAAAGAAGCACTGTTTGCTGAAGAAACAAATGAAGAACAAAAGAAAGAAAAAGTTAACCAGATTCGTATTTATTCGGGAGAAAAGTACGAGCTTGTGCAGGAAGCGGAAGCTGGCACTGTCTGCGCAGTGACTGGTCTCTCATTTACCAGACCAGGCATGACACTTGGTGATGAGAAGGATGTTTCGGCACCAATGCTGGAACCGGTACTCAGCTACCGTGTGCAGTATCCACGAGAAGTGGATGCGCATACCATGCTTGGCTATCTGAAGCAGTTGGAAGAAGAAGATCCGATGCTGCGGATTGTATGGAAGGAAGAAAATGGTGAGATTGGTGTTCAACTCATGGGCGAGATCCAGATTGAGATCTTAAGAAGCCTGATCGAAGAGCGATTTGGTATTGCGGTTACATTTGATGCAGGAAGTATCGTGTATAAAGAAACAATCCGCAATACGGTAGAAGGAGTGGGACATTATGAACCGCTCCGCCATTATTCGGAAGTACATCTGATCATGGAACCGGGTGAACCAGGCAGTGGTGTGGTGTGTGACACGGAGTGCAGTGAAGATATCCTGGATAAGAACTGGCAGAGACTGATTCTGACACATCTGTATGAGAAGCAGCACCGGGGCGTGCTGACAGGCTCTGTGATTACGGATGTTCATATTACACTGGCAGCAGGAAGAGCACATCTCAAGCATACGGAGGGCGGAGATTTCCGGCAGGCAGTATACCGTGCAGTGCGGCAGGGACTGATGCAGGCAGATAATGTGCTGCTGGAACCGTATTATTCATTTGCTATGGAGATCCCGGCAGAGAATGTGGGAAGAGCTCTGAATGACATTCAGAAGATGCATGGCGAATTTGAACCGCCGGAAACGGACGGTGATATGACAGTAATCACAGGAATGGCGCCGGTATCTGCTATGCGGGATTATCAGATGGAAGTGACGACCTATACCAGAGGCAGGGGACGGCTGTTTTGTACATTAGACGGTTATCGTCCGTGTGCAGATCAGGATACTGTGATAGAAGAAATTGGCTATGATCCGGAAGCAGATACGGAGAATCCGGCTGGTTCTGTATTCTGTTCCCATGGAGCAGGATATTATGTGCCATGGAATGAAGTGTTCTCGCATATGCATATCGAGAGTCAACTGAAAAAGCGGCAGGAGATTCAGAAGGACATGACAACTGATACGTCTTCTGCACGCCGTAAGGACCGCATGACCGGAAAGAAAGCACCGTCTTCGGCTGGCATCGGATGGAATGCCAAAGAAGAAAAAGAGCTGGAAGATATCTTTATCCGTACGTATGGCAAGATCGAGCGGAGGAATGCGCCTGTCGGTCAGACGGTAGTGACAGTGGACAGTAAGCCGAAAAAGCATCGAGATGACGGAATAGAGTATCTGCTGGTAGATGGTTATAATGTAATCTTTGCCTGGGATGAGTTAAAAGAACTGGCAAAAGATAATATTGAGGCGGCGAGAAATAAACTGATGGATGTGCTGAGCAATTATCAGGGCTTCCGCAGATGTGTACTCATTCTGGTATTTGATGCCTATAAGGTAGACGGTGAGGTACTGGAAATCCAACGTTATCACAATATCCATGTGGTATTTACCAAGGAAGCTGAGACTGCCGATCAGTATATCGAAAAAGTAGTCCATGAGATTGGAAGAAAACGACATGTGACGGTTGTGACCTCAGATGGCGTGGAGCAGGTGATCACAACCAGCCAGGGGGCACATCTGATCTCAGCCAGAGAATTTCGTGAAGAGATCGCATTTACAGAGAGGCAGATCCGGGAAGAATGGGACAGACACAGAGAATCTGATCGCAACTATCTGTTTGACCATATGGATGAAAATCTGGTGCGTCATATGGAAGAAGTGAGGCTTGGCAGAAAGAATCTGAAGTGAGATATTCATTAGATCTTAAATAGGGTTAATGAGATTTTTTGTGAGGATATATTGAGGAAAAACAGTGATATTTTTTCAGGTATCATGTATAATCTGATCAGGAACTTACAAACTATCTAAAAAAGAAAAGAGGATAAATATATGGCAGCAATACATGTAACAGCAGAACATTTTAAAGATGTAGTATTAAAGGCAGATAAGCCGGTATTGGTAGACTTCTGGGCACAGTGGTGCGGACCGTGTCAGAATATGGGACCGATCGTAGAAGAAATCGCAGATGAGTATCCGGATATTAGGGTGTGCAAGCTGGATATTGACAGCGCCATGGATATTGCCAGAGAATACCGCGTTATGTCTATTCCTACTTTTCTCATTTTTGAGAATGGAGAGGTTGTGAAACGTACAGTTGGAGAGCAGACAAAGCAGGAATTGTTGACTTTTGTCGGTAAATAAAATAGTTACGCTGTAATCTTTAATTGAAATATCTTCCAGAAGTGCTATAATAATTTCTGTTACATCAGAGGTCAGACAGAATGGGACAGCACATAAGTGTAGATAGAATATAGTATTTGGAGGATTTGTCATGGCAAGAACTAAGAAGACGGCTGGTAAGAATGTTGCAGCAGAGGCGCAGGCAGCAGCAAGAAAGGCTGTGTCCGAAGCACAGGCAGTAGCAAGAAAGGTTGCAGCGGTTGAAAAGGCTGCTGAGACTTCAGAAAAGGCTGAGCCGGGTACAGAAGAAAAAGAAACCAAGACAGCAGCGGCAGTGAAGAATGCAGCAGCAGAAGTTAAGCCGGCAGCCAAGAAAGCGGTAAAAGAGACAAAAGCGGCAGCTAAGACAGCAGCAAAAGAGACAAAAGCAGCAGCTAAGACAGTTGTAGAAGAAACTAAAAAAGCTGCAAAGAAAGCAACTACAAGAAGAAGCAAAAAAGACATGAAGGTAAATGCTTACGTAGAATACTATGGCAAGCAGGTACATGAGAATACAATGATTGCTGATGTAAAGAAAGCATGGAAAAAGTCCGGTCACAAGATCGGTGAGATCAAGACTATGGATCTTTACATTAAACCGGAAGAAAGCAAAGTATACTATGTGATCAACGAAACAGAGAGTGGATCAGTAGAATTCTAATCGGCTCACCGGAAGATGCAGTCATGAAGGAGTAACACAAAGGAGAAGTAGTATGAGTGATATGATGACCCAGGTAAATCAGATAGTGGGCAATGGTTTGTCCTTTCTGCAGAGTACGGTTATACTGGCGGTTACGATCTGTATCGGATTGATCATCGGTCTGTTTGGATTGAAACTGGCACGTGTGTGGGCAGCATTGGTAGGACTGGTTCTGGGAGTGGCAGCAGGGGGCATCGTTTCTGTTGTGGCAGGACTGAATGGAATGGCTTCTGTGGGAGCTATGGCAGGAGGCGCAGTGATACTGGCGATTCTTGTATGTGTATTTTACAGAGTTGGTATATTTTTCTTTGTATGGCTGGCAATATTCAGCATGGGAGTATCGGCTATCAATCAGCAGGTTATACCGGTGATTGCTGTATGTGGCGTGTTAGGATTGGTTCTCGCGATCGTTACGATGAAGATGTTTGATCCATTGGTAATTATTATCACATCCATTTATGGTGGTTACATGGCAGGTAATGCAGCTGTTTCCATGTTGGGGTTAGGTAATTATCTGGCAGCAGTGATTGGAGTGCCGGTAGTGCTTATTGCAATCTGTGTGGCAGTACAGTTTATCATGCGATCCAGACAGGTTGGCAGGAAGCAGGTCAAGAAAGCCGGAGAGCACAGAGAAAAAGAATCCAGAGAAGCAGAAGTAGAGCAGGCACGAATGTTGCTTGACGATGATAATATGGATGATACAGAAGCAACCGATCTGGAAGATGACGATGATCTGGAGACAGATTACGACGATGTTCTAGACAGCGAGGACAGTCTGGATGGAGATTATGATGAGGATGAAGGATATCTTGATGATGATCTGGAATCCGGATATGATAATCTTGACTTTGATGATGATTTTAAGATCATAGAGTGATTTAAATGAAGTAGAAGGCAGTTTGCCAGTGACAGCAGAGACTGTGGCGGGCAGACTGCCTTTGTTGTATTTTGGCAGTAACGTGGTATAATAAAGAAAAAATGACAAAGGAGGCTTACACATGAAGATAGATATGCATTGTCATGTGCATGAAGGCTCGATTGACAGCCGGGTAAGCCTGGATGAATATATTACTGTTCTGAAAGAAAAAGGCTTTGATGGAATGCTGATCACGGACCACGACAGTTATCATGGTTACAGGCATTGGAAATACGAAATGAAAGGGAAAGCTCACCAGGATTTCGTAGTTTTGAAAGGCATTGAGTACGATACACTGGATGCAGGACATATGCTCTGCATTATGCCGGAGGGCGTTCGTATGAGGCTGTTGGAGTTAAAAGGTCTTCCGGTATCGATGCTGATTGAATTCGTACACAGGCATGGAGGTATCCTTGGACCGGCGCATCCGTATGGAGCTAAATATATGAGTATGACCAATACAAAAAGGTATCGGAAGTCACAGGAATTTGTGAAAAGATTTGATTTTATAGAGGTGTTTAACGCATGCGAATCACAGGAGTCTAATGACAGTGCAGCCAGACTTGCGGCTGAATACGGGAAACCGGGAGTTGGTGGAAGTGATGCCCACAAGCCAGACTGTATCGGGACAGGCTATACGATACTTCCGGAGATGGTTACCTGTGAGACGGAGCTTATTAATCTGATCCGGGAAAAGGCAGCAATTCAGGCCGGAGGTGTTCTGTATGGCAGAACTACCAAGGAGAAAATGGGAGCATTTCACAAGATACTGGCAGATCTGTTCTGGTTCTATAACCGGGGAGGAGCTATGCTGAAGTATTTCAAACGGAGAAGAAAAGATAAGATTGAGAACCCGGTGACTCCGGTAGATCCGATCGAGATCCCATATCTTAAAAAAGCAAAAAAATTCCGCTCAAAGAAATAGGTGTACGGATTATTGGACACCTTACTTGCTATATTGATTACAGGAAGTGAGGTGTTCTTTTATGAAAAAATTAGGAAAGAAATTAGTAGCAGTGGCAGGTGTGATTGCGATGCTCATGATTATTCTGGTATATGGATTTGCAGAGACAAGGATACCGGGCATTGTATATCTGGCGATGTGGTGTGTGTGCGCAGCAGCAATCTGTTATGGCACCGACACACAGCTTGCCATCTGAGATAGTTGAAATAGGAGAACATTATGATGGAGTATAAGAGTATGCTGCATACGCAGAGAGCGTATTTTCAAACAGGTGATACTAAGGATGTGGAGTTTCGTATCCGCCAGTTAAAGAAGCTGTATCAGTGGATCACAGTACATGAACAGGAGATTATGGATGCACTTTATATGGATCTGAATAAATCAAATTTTGAAGCTTATGCTACTGAGATTGGTATAGTAAAAGAAGAGATTCGATATACATTAAAGCATCTTCGGAAATGGGCAGCACCGAAGAGAGTGCCTACACCGATCACGCAATTTCCATCGAAGTCTTTTATATATCCGGAACCGTATGGCATCGTGTTAATCATGTCACCTTGGAATTATCCGTTCCAGCTTACGATCGCACCACTTGTGGGGGCAATCTGTGCAGGTAATTGTGCAGTAGTGAAGCCATCTGCGTATTCACCACATACTACAAAGGTTATGGCAGATATGTTGAGAGAATTGTTTCAGGAGAAATATATCGCTGTAGTAGAAGGTGGCAGACAGGAGAATCAGGCACTTTTGAATGAAAAGTTTGACTATATCTTCTTTACAGGAAGTGTAAATGTTGGTAAATACGTCATGGAGAAGGCATCTGCACATCTGACACCGGTGAGTCTGGAACTTGGTGGCAAGAGTCCTTGTATTGTAGACGAGACTGCAGATCTGAAGCTGGCGGCAAAGCGTATTGTCTGGGGTAAGTTCCTGAATAGTGGGCAGACCTGTGTGGCACCAGATTATATTCTGGTACAGAACAGTGTGAAAGACAAGCTCGTTCGTTATATGGAAAAATATATCCGTAAGATGTTTGGAAAGGATCCGATGCAGAATCCGGATTATCCGAAGATGATCAATGAAAAGCATTATAACCGTGTACTGGGGCTGACGGAGCGGGCACACATAGTATGTGGTGGTGGATCTGATGTGGACATGCTTAAGATTGAGCCGACCGTGTTGGATCAGGTGACCTGGGAGAGTCCGGTAATGCAGGAGGAGATTTTCGGACCGCTGCTTCCGGTTCTTACATTTTATGATATTGAAGAGGCGATTCAAATGGTCAATGCCAGACCGAGGCCGTTAGCATTGTATTACTTCACGAAAGATAAGCAAAGAGAAGCCATGATGCTCAAACAGGTGTCTTATGGCGGCGGCTGCATCAATGATACGATAGTACATCTGGCAACGTCCCATATGCCATTCGGCGGCGTGGGCAACAGTGGAATGGGTGGCTATCATGGAAAGGACAGCTTTGACACATTTACACATAAAAAGAGTATTATGAAGAAATCGGTACTTCTGGATATTCCAATCCGGTATGCACCGTTCAAGAATAAATTGAATATATTAAAGAAGCTGATGTAGGCCATTATGCACAGATACGGAAAGATATAAAGAAAAAGAAAGGCAGCGGGAGCAATCCCGATGCCTTTCTTGTTTCACTTCGTATTTATCCTATTAACAGAAAGATATGATAGAACAGAAAACTCATGATCCAGGCAACACAGAGCTGGAACAGTACAAAGAGAATGGTAAGCTTTCTGCTTTCGGTTTCACGACGGATCGTAGCAATTGTTGCAGTACACGGAACATACAGCAGACAGAATACCATCAGCGCCAGAGCATTGGCAGTACCGAATCCAATACTGTTTAAGGCAACCAGCGCAGTGCTCATGCCATGTGCAGTAGCAATGTTTGAGATACCGAAGAGAACTCCACAGCTGGAGACTACTACTTCCTTGGCAGCGATTCCTGCGATCAGTGCAACGATGATCTGCCAGTATCCAAGACCTGCCGGTGCGAAGACAGGTACGATGGCTCTGCCGATATAGGAACCGAAGCTCTGGCTGATATCTGTTACATACCCATTTGGACCAAAGTTTAAAAGTACCCACATAACAACGGACGCCAGGAAAATGACGGTTCCTGCACGTGTCAGGTAATCCTTGACCTTTTCCCACACATAGATGGCTATGGTTCTGGCATTTGGTGTCTTGTATTCCGGAAGCTCGATCAACAGTGCATGTTCTGCTTTGCTGTTGTCAATCCGGGACAGGATGAATGCAGTTAAGATTGCCACGATGATACCCAGAAGATACATGCCATAGCAGACCAACATCGCATATTTTCCAAAAAACATAGAGGAAAATAATACATAGATCGGAAGTCTGGCACTGCAGGACATAAATGGTGTGATCAGGATAGTCTTTAACCGGTCTTTCCTGTGCTCCAGAGCCCTGGAGGCCATGACTGCCGGAACGGAACATCCGAATCCGAGCAGAAGTGGGATAAATGCGCGTCCGGAGAGCCCAAGCCCGCTCATGATGTCATCCATGACAAAGGCAACTCTGGACATATATCCGCTGTCTTCCAGAAATGCGAGGGCAAGGAACAGAATGAATATATTGGGCAGGAAGGTGAGAATACCACCTACACCTGCGATGATACCATCCACCACAAGGGACTGAAGCATCGGATAGGTATGTATGGAAGCCAGACCATTGGCTACCGCCGAAGAAAATAGATCCAATGCGATCTCAAAATATCCTTTCAGGAAATCGCCTACCGTAAAGGTCAGGAAAAATACCATTGCCATAATAAGTAAGAAGATTGGAAGACCGGTGTATTTGCCGGTGAGCCATCGATCAATCCGGTCTGTACGCTCTTCACGGCTGGATTTATTGACCAGTGTTTCGCCTATGATTTCCTCAATAAAATCATATTTTTGATTAATTAAATCTTTTTCATAGCTGCAATCCAGAATATCAGAGGTGTCAAGTGGCCATTGTTCGGAAGCACTGGTATCCTTTTCCATGTACTTAATGGCTAACCATCTTTTGTTCGGAAAGTCCGGATATGTATGCGTGATTCGTTCAATCAGAATATCAATTTTATCTTCAATATCATCTGTGTACACCATCGTATACTCCGCATGATGGTCATGGCGGTGCTTGCTGTGCAGTCCCGGATGATGATGGATCAGAGGATCCTGATGTAATACATCTTTGTGATGTGCAACGGCGTGCATTAATATGGAAAGCCCGGTTTTCTTTCTGGCAGATACCGGAATCACCGGGATGCCCAACATTTCCGGGAGCCGGTGCAGGTCAATCTCCATGCCGCGTTCCTCTACAATATCCATCATATTCAGAGCAAGAACCACTGGTTTGCCAAGTTCGATCAACTGCAGTGTCAGATACAGGTTTCGCTCCAGGCTGGATGCGTCAGCTACATCGATGATCACATCGACTTCGTCGCTCAGGATACATTCGCGGGAGACTTTCTCTTCCATAGTATAGGAAGTCAGGCTATAGATACCCGGAAGATCGATCAGCGTGTAATCCTGTCCTTCGTAGGTGGTATGCCCTTCTTTCTTTTCTACCGTAACGCCCGGCCAGTTGGCAACCTTGAGATTGGCGCCGGTATAAGCGTTAAACAGTGTGGTTTTACCGCAGTTAGGATTGCCGATAAAACCGACGGTAACAGAGTTATTCATGTGTGTGCACCTCCTCAATCTCAATGTGATCAGCAATACGTCTGCCGAGAGCAAAGCGTGTGCCGCGGAACTTGACGGTAAGTGCACCGTGCTTGTCATTATTTAATATAGTAATTAGACTGCCGTCTGTCAGACCGAGTGCTTCCAGCCGACGCTCCAATTGGAGCTCGATTTGTATGGACAGCACACGGTAAGTGTGTCCATTTAAGCCTTCTTTTAAAACCATAGTAATCCTCACTTCAATCTTATTGATAATTATTATCTATTATTTGAAAAAGTATAGCACCAATTGACGAAATTTACAACTTCCCATATAATAGTCGATAAGACTTAAATGGGAAATTAGATTGCTGGGAAAGGAATAAAATATGGGAATCTATGAAATACTGGCGTACTTTTTTGTGTACGGTGTACTTGGATGGTGCGTGGAGGTCGCATTTGCGGCAGTAAAAGAAGGAAGGTTTGTCAACAGAGGATTCTTGAATGGTCCGATCTGTCCGATTTATGGAGTCGGAGTTGTATCGGTAATATTTTCATTACAGGGATTTTCAGAAAGTCTGTTAATATTATATTTGGCATCGGCTGTACTTGTAACATTTATCGAATGGCTGACAGGATATGTAATGGACCGGATTTTTCATCAGAAATGGTGGGATTATTCTGGACAGCCGCTTAATATCGGCGGTTATGTGTGCCTGCCATTTTCGCTGATCTGGGGTGTGTTCTGTGTGTTCATTGTTAAGTGTTTTCAACCGCTTGTTGCACATCTGATCGGGTACATCCCTCATATTGCAGGGATCGTAATACTGGTAATATTAAGTATTGCGATGCTTGCAGATCTCTATGTAACTGCATCTGCAATCCTGAAACTGAACAAACGTCTTGAAGCAATGGAAAAGATTGCTGCGGAGCTGCGGGAATTCTCTGACCGCATGGGTGAGAACATCTATGAAAATGTCAAAGACGGGATGGAGAAAGAAGAACAGCTTAAGAGCAAAGTGGCTAGTATGAAAGAAGTCAGAAAAGAATTGCGTGCTGAATACAGTGCCGGTAAGGAAGAATGGTACAAGAGTCAGCAGCAGAAGCTGGATGAACTGAAAGGACGTTATGACAGTCTGGTTAATGGACTTGGAAGTGTCGGCGAACGTCTGGTAAAGGCATTCCCGAATATGGAATCACGTATCCATAAGGATGCATTGAAAGAAGTCAAGAAACGGGTGGCAATGCGTCGGAATAAAAGGAAATAAATGGTAAAAAAGAGGCTTTACGGTCTCTTTTTTTTACCAAAAAACGGGTTGAAATAAAACTTTAAAAATGTGTTGACAAAGATACCCTGGAAGAGTTATTATGTCGATACTAGAAGCGGAGAGATATTAAAAATTGGAGGAAAGGATACATGAAGAAGATAAGAGATAATAAGGGCAGAGCAGGTAGAATCATGCCACTTGCAGTTGCTGCTGTTGTATTTATCCTGTCATTCTGGGGGTGTGTGGGAGCGATATCAGTACGGGCAGAAGAACGCGAAGAAGAGAGCGATATAGAAGATGTTGCAGAACAGAACAGTGTGACACAGCGCCAGGCGGGCGGCACACATGTACTGACTTACTATGACACCAGGTACAACGACGGATTACTAAGAGTGGGATATTTTGAAATCGATGGTGGAACAACAGCAATGTGTGTGTGTCATGAGATGGAACCACCGACACAGACAGGAAGTACATTGACTACAGTAGCGGAGTATACGGCAGAAAACCGGGGGAACGAGCAGCTCCGGAAGATATATTACTATGGCTGGAAAGGTCCTGGAGATGTCGGAGCCAGCTATGTGGAAACATGTCTTGCCGGATCGGTGGCTAATGGTCATGATGATAATTATTATGGCTATGGACAGGCATTTATCAACCGGATCGCCGGACTTCCGGCAGCGCCGAAAGGATTTACGGTATATCTGCTGTCAGACGGAGCGGCGGCACATCAGAACCTGGGATATTGGGAATATCACCCGACAGGGTATGCAAGACTTAAAAAGACAGCGGAGGATAACGGACTGACGGAGGGCAATCGCTGTTACACCCTTCAGGGGGCAGAATATGGTGTGTATGCAGACGAAAGCTGTACGGATCAGAAGGCGGTGCTTAAGACGGATGCGAATGGAGAAACGACGGTAGTAGAACTTGCACCGGGCAATTATTACGTAAAAGAAAAGCAGGCACCTTTTGGGTATCGGCTGAATACGAATGTATATCCTGTGACAGTGGAAGCGGAGAAGACTGCTGTGGCAGAAGTAAAGGATACACCGGTGTGGAATAAGGCAGAAGTGTCAATCTGCAAAGTAGATGCCGAAACTGGTGAAAGTCAGGCACTTGGTGGAGCAGATCTTGCCGGTGCGAAAATGCGTGTGAATTATTATGCAGGATATTATGAGACAGATAATCTTCCGGAGGTTCCGGAACGGAGCTGGATATTGGAGACAAAGGAAGAAAAGGGAGAGTCCGATAGCGCATATGTATGTCGGTTGGATGAAGCGCATCTTATAGAGGGTGATGCCTTCTATATAATGAATGATCAGGTGATACTGCCACTTGGAACGATCACGGTGGAAGAGATTGAGGCACCGAAAGGATATCTGCTGGATGGAATGCAGTTTCAGGATGAATCCGGGAAAGTACAGGAAGGCAGATATCTGACACAGATACGGCCGGACGGAGATACGGCTGTACTCACCGGGGGCAATGCGCATAAAGCATCAGATCATGTGATCCGTGGGGATCTGGAACTTATCAAGATTGCAGACGGCACCCATAAGAGACTTTCGAAAGTACCATTTAAGATTACCAGTAATACAACCGGGGAATCCCATGTGATCGTGACAGATGAGAACGGCTATGCATCAACGTCGGCAGAGTGGAATCTGCATACATCAAATATGAATTGCGGAGAGAACATGGAGGATGGAGTCTGGTTTGGAATCGATACAGAGGGAACTCTGACTGCGCCGGATGACGGCAGAGGTGCACTTCCGTATGATACTTATACGATTGAGGAGCTGAGGTGTGAGGCAAATCAGAACTATGAACTGATCCCACCTTTCGAAGTGACGATTAAAAAGGATCGTGTGACGGTGGATCTTGGCACGATGACAGATGATAAGCCGGAGGTTCCGGAAGAATCGAATGAACCGGAGAAGGAGAAACAGGAAACTCCCGGACAGACTGTAAAAGCTCAGACAGTAAGAACCGGAGATGGAGCGAATTTATCAAGTTGGATGCTTGTATGCATTCTTTCTTGCGTGGCTGTTATTGTGTGTGTTATGATTACACGTATGAAGAAAAGATAAAGGAGGCACATTCATCATGGGAATGACGATGACACAGAAGATTCTGGCTGCACATGCAGGCCTGGATCATGTGGAAGCAGGACAGCTTATTATGGCGAAGCTTGATATCGTTATGGCGAATGACATCACCGGACCAATGGCGCTGCCGATCTTCAGACAGATGGCAGATAAAGTGTTTGATAAAGATAAGGTTGTTCTGGTACCAGATCATTTTACACCGAATAAAGATATTAAGTCAGCAGAGAACTCCAAGGCAATTCGTGAGTTTGCGAAGGATCAGGGCCTCAGCTGGTATTTTGAACAGGGCAAATCAGGAGTAGAGCATGCGATTCTTCCGGAGGCAGGAGTGGTTACAGCAGGAGAATGCATCATTGGTGCAGATTCGCATACCTGTACATACGGAGCATTGGGAGCGTTCTCTACAGGTGTAGGTACGACCGATATTTCTACCGGTATGGCTACCGGAGAACTTTGGTTCAAGGTGCCGAGTGCAATTAAGTTTGTACTGAAGGGGAAACCGTCTGAGTTTGTAAGCGGTAAGGATATCATTATCCATATCATTGGTAAGATCGGCGTAGATGGAGCTCTGTATAAATCAATGGAATTTACAGGAGAAGGTGTGTCACATCTTTCCATGGATGACAGATTTACGATTGCTAACATGGCAATCGAAGCAGGTGCCAAGAATGGTATCTTCCCGGTAGATGAGCAGACAAAGGCTTATCTGGCAGAGCACTGCAAGAAGGAATACCATGTATATGAAGCAGATGAGGATGCTGTATACGAGGATGTGATCGAGATTGATCTTTCAGAAGTCCGTCCGACCGTTGCATTTCCACATCTTCCGGGCAATGCTAAGACAATCGACGAAGTAGAGGCTATGGAGCCTATTAAGATCGACCAGGTAGTGATCGGTTCCTGTACAAATGGACGTATGTCTGACCTGAGAAAGGCGGCAGCTATCCTCAAAGGACATACCGTACATCCGGATGTACGTGTCATGGTAGTTCCTGCTACACAGAAGATCTACAAGCAGTGTATCGCAGAAGGACTTCTGGACATCTTTGTAGATGCAGGATGTGCAGTTAATACACCAAGCTGCGGACCATGTATGGGAGGCCATATGGGTGTTATGGCAGCAGGTGAGAAATGTGTATCTACCACCAACCGTAACTTCGTTGGCCGTATGGGACATGTAGATTCTCTGATCTATCTTGCATCTCCGGAAGTGGCAGCAGCAAGTGCGATCGCCGGATGCATTGCGAATCCGGAAAAAGTAGGGGGTGACAGATAATGAAAGCATTAGGACATGTGTTTAAATATGGAGATAACGTAGATACAGACGTTATTATACCGGCCAGATATCTGAACTCTTTTGATCCACAGGAGCTGGCGAGCCATGCGATGGTAGATATTGATCCGGAATTTGCCGGGAAGGTACAGCCGGGAGATATTATCGTAGCGAGAAAGAATTTTGGCTGCGGATCTTCCAGAGAGCATGCACCGCTGTGTCTGAAGACTGCAGGCGTAAGTTGTGTTATCGCAGATACATTTGCACGAATTTTCTATCGTAATGCGATCAATATCGGACTTCCGATCATCGAATGTCCGGAAGCGGCAGAAGGAATTGACGCCGGAGATCAGGTTGAGATTGATTTTGACAGCGGACGTATATATAATCGTACCAAGGGTACTGAGTTCCAGGGACAGGCATTTCCTCCATTTATGCAGGAACTGATCTCTGCAGGTGGTCTGGTTAATTACATCAACAGTAAAAAGAACAAATAGTATATAACAGGAGAAATGATGATGGATGTACGATACAGAAGCACAAGAAATTCAGAGGTAACAGTAACAGCATCGCAGGCAATCTTAAAAGGTCTTGCGGATGATGGCGGTCTGTTTGTGCCGGATCATCTTCCAAAGTTATCTGTGTCTATGGAAGAATTAAAGGGAATGACATATCAGGAGACAGCTTATGCTGTAATGAAGGAATTCCTTACCGATTTTACTGAAGAAGAGCTGAAGAATTGTATTCAGAAGGCTTATGACAGTAAATTTGACACGGAAGAGATCGCACCATTAGTAAAAGTAGATGGCACATATTTTATTGAGCTGTTTCACGGAGCAACGATCGCATTTAAAGATATGGCACTTTCCATTCTTCCACATCTTCTTACTACATCAGCTAAGAAGAATCACGTGAAGAATGAGATCGTGATCCTGACAGCAACTTCGGGAGATACCGGTAAGGCTGCTATGGCAGGTTTTGCCAATGTAGAAGGTACACGGATCATTGTGTTCTATCCGAAGAACGGAGTCAGCAAGGTACAGGAGATGCAGATGGTGACTCAGACTGGAGATAACGTAGACGTTGTAGCAATTCACGGCAACTTTGACAATGCGCAGAGCGGCGTGAAAGCAATGTTTGAAGATAAGAAGCTTGCAGAAGAGCTGGATAAGCATGGCTATCAGTTTTCATCTGCCAATTCAATCAACATCGGACGTCTGGTGCCGCAGGTGGTGTACTATGTATATGCCTATGCGAAGCTTTTGGATAATGAAGAAATACAGCCGGGAGAACAGATCAATGTTGTAGTTCCTACCGGTAACTTTGGCAATATTCTTGCTGCATACTATGCAAAGAATATGGGCGTTCCGATCGCAAAGCTGATCTGTGCATCCAATGAAAATAAAGTGCTGTTTGATTTCTTCCAGACTGGTGTGTATGACCGCAAGGACAGAGAGTTCAAACTGACTACATCACCATCTATGGATATTCTGATTTCCAGCAATCTTGAGAGACTGATCTACCAGATCGCAGGATGTGATGATAAGAAGAATGCAGAGTTGATGCAGGCATTGAAGAGTGAAGGTGTGTATGAGATTACTGACGCAATGAAAGCAGGATTGAAAGACTTTGCAGCGGGGTATGCAACAGAAGCGCAGACGGCAGAGACTATTCATGATGTTTATAAAAAGACAGGGTATGTAATGGATACACATACTGCAGTAGCGGCACATGTGTGTCAGGAATATCAGGAGAACTCAGGAGACAAGACAAAGTGTGTAGTTGCCTCCACAGCCAGCCCATACAAATTTGCAGGCAGCGTTATGGCAGCAATCGATGAGAAGTATGAATCTGTAGATGAATTCGATTTATTGAAAGAATTGAGTCAGGTATCTAACACAGAGATGCCGAATGCGATCAAGGAGATTCTGAATGCGAACATTCTTCACGCACTGGAATGTGATGTTGATAAGATGGAAGATACTGTAAAGGCGATTCTCGAGTTATAGAAGAATATTTGTAATTTTATATATTTTTTACTAAAATAGTGGAAAAAAATATATGATTGGGTTATAATAACTACAGTGACCTGGGATGCGCGACAACTTCTGTTGTTTTGAACCTACATTACTTTAAACGGGACTCTTATATCTCCGTAATATGTCAGGCCTCCAGATACGCAGGGGAAGGCAGAAAAGCGGATGCGGACACCCACCTAGCAGCAGCTAGGAGTCAAGAGACAGAAACCGGCATTTCGGGATATACAAAAGATAAAGGAACGGCTGTAAAGCCGTTCTTTTTATGCCCAAAGGGGTATTATTTCGAACCCCTTTCGGACGAGAAATCCGATGCGTCATGCTTGCATGTAAGTAACAGATTTCTCGTCCGTGAGGCGGGGTTCTAAACCCACTACAAAGTTTCATACATTAGAGAAAGTAGTTTTGGAAAGAGATAAGAATACAAATATGAGAAGACAGAATCGATATATTTTATACATCATCAGTTTTATGGCGGTGCTTAGTCTGGTACTGGCGGGAATGCGTCTGGTACATCCGGAACGGATCGGAAATGGCAGATCCGGAGAGCAGACGGAGAGTAAATTGAAAGGACAGAGTGGAGAAACGGATCAGAATACCGGAATGGTGGAGAATCAGAATATCCGCGTGGCATTGATGACAAGCGGTTATGGAAGCGTGCTACACAGTTCGGTCAGTCTGGCAGCAGACAGTGGCCTGAGACTAAAATATGATGGGCAGGAAGAAGATTGGACAGGAGGCGTGCTGACGCTTCTGGCAGATGATGTGCGGCTAAAGAATGGACATCTTTCGGCAGAACCGCTGAATCCGGATGAAGAGATCCGGGTGGAAAGTATTGAACGTGGCCGGGGAATACCAACTTATCAGGGAACAATTGAAGTGTGGTCCGGTGAAGAAGGTATGGCTGTGATTAATGAACTGCCGATGGAAAGCTATCTGTGCAGAGTTGTGCCGAGTGAGATGCCGGCGTCTTATGAAATGGAAGCATTGAAGGCGCAGGCGGTGTGTGCCAGAAGCTATGCAGTGCGACAGATGCAGGATTATGCATATCCGGAATATCAGGTACATGTTAATGACAGTGTAGAGTATCAGGTGTACAATAACAGTTATCCGGCAGATACAGCTACGCAGGCGGTAAAAGATACAACAGGGCAGGTGGTCTGGTATCAGGGAAACGTGGCTTCTACATATTACTTTTCGACTTCATGTGGAGAGACAACGGATATGACAGCCTGGGGCGGTGAGGTCAATGAAAGTAATGCATATCTCCAAAGTATATCTGTGTGTGGAGATGTCGGAGATTATGAAAAAGATCTGCCCTGGTATCAGTGGACGGCGGATATATCATCAGAGCGAATGGCAGCACTTCTCAGTAATTATGCCGGTAAGAATCTGGGAACACTGGAGAGTGTGGAAGTAACCAGGCGAGGTGACGGCGATGTAGCAGCAGAACTGACGGCGGTTGGAACCGGAGGGAGTATTACGGTGGAGACAGAGAATAAGATTCGGACAGCCCTGGGAGGAAACGGATATTCGATCGTAAGAAATGATGGACAGACCGTAGATAGTCAGAGATTACTTCCAAGTGCATTTATTTCTATAGAGAAGAAAGCGAACAGCTATGTGATCAGAGGCGGCGGCTATGGGCATGGTATCGGTATGAGCCAGAATGGAGCCAATGAAATGGCTAAGAATGGTAAAAATTACATGGAGATACTGAAATTATTTTATCAAAATGTAGAAATCCGATAGCGGAGAAACGGCTATTTGATATTTTTACTTGAAATAATTAAATGAAAATGGTATGATGCACATACTGATTTACGGAGGTTAGTATGAAAAGAGAGACCATAGAGAGGGTAATGAGAATTCCCAAGGATATGGGGAGACATCATGTTGGGGCATATGCAGCTCAGGCTGCATATTTCTTTATGTTATCGCTGATTCCGATTATATTGCTTTTGCTTACTATGGTAAGATATACGCCGGTTACGAAAGCAGATGTAATGACAGCAGTAGTGCAGGTATTTCCTACCAGTGTAGATTCCCTGATCACGTCAATTGTGAATCAGGTATATAACCAGTCAAGTACTATTATCCCGATTACAGTTATTGTGGCACTGTGGTCTGCCGGCAAGGGTGTATTATCAATTTCTACCGGATTTAATACAATTTATGGATGCCCAGAGACACGTAACTATATTTATCTGCGTTTCAGAGCGACATTTTATACAGTGCTGTTCCTGATTGCAATCATATTATTGCTGGTTATGTCGGTATTCGGTAATTCGCTGAATATATTTATCACGTCTCATATACCTGCCATTAAGCATGTGGCAAATAAATTGATGGAATTGAGGATGGCGATTACGCCGGTTGTGGTAATCGGTTTTTTACTTCTTATATATAAGTTTTTACCAAACCGAAAAGATCTGTTCCGCAAGCAGATTCCGGGAGCGATATTTACAGCGATTGGCTGGTTGGTCATATCCTGGGTATTTTCTGTATACCTGGATATTTTCAAAGGATTTTCGGATATGTACGGTAGTCTGACTACAATCGTGCTGATCATGCTCTGGCTGTATTTCTGTATGTACTGTGTGTTGTTTGGAGCACAACTTAATATCTATATGAAAGATGTACTCTTTACCGGAGCAGATAAAAAGGAAACTGCTGAAGAGAAGGCAGATATTACAGAAGGAGCTTCGGAAACAGCTTCAGAAACAGATTCAGAAACGTAAGAATCGGCTTGACATTAAAAAAGTCAGTGAGTATAATGGCTTTGTATTGTTTAAATCAAAGATAAAAGTGATGACCGTGTCAGTAGAGAACTGTTTTCCATCAGAGAGGGGCATACCACAGGCTGAAAGTAGCTCCGGGTTCAGGCAGGGATCGAATTTCCCACGTTAGCTGCATGTTTGAATATTTCGATATATGATGATTCGATAGTAGGACATGCCGTATTCGTACGTTACACGAACATGAGTGCCTGTCGTAAGATAGGAATCAGGGTGGTACCGCGAGTTAACCTCGTCCCTTTTGGGATGAGGTCTTTCTTTATGAAAATATTCGTCCCTGATAAGTGAGTTAAGAAAGGAGAAAACGATGAAAGAAAGACTGGAACAGATTAAAGCGGAAGCAGTCGCAAGAATTCAGGAGGCTGACGTTCCGGAGAAACTCAATGACGTGCGTGTAAAGTTTCTTGGTAAAAAAGGTGAACTGACAGCCGTATTAAAAGGAATGAAAGATGTTGCACCGGAGGAACGTCCGAAGGTTGGACAGCTTGTGAATGATACAAGAGCAGCAATTGAGGAACTCTTAGAGGAATCTAAGACAAGAATGGAGAAAGCGATCCGTGAAGAGAAGCTGAAAGCAGAAGTAATCGATGTTACACTTCCATCTAAGAAGAACAGTGTAGGACATAGACATCCGAACACAATCGCACTGGAAGAAGTAGAGCGTATCTTCGTAGGCATGGGATATGAAGTTGTAGAAGGACCGGAAGTTGAGTATGATCTGTACAACTTTGAGAAGCTGAACATTCCGGCAGATCATCCGGCAAAGGATGAGCAGGATACTTTCTATATTAATAAAGATATTGTACTTCGTACACAGACATCTCCGGTACAGGCCCGTGTGATGGAGCAGGGAAAACTTCCGATCCGTATGATCGCGCCGGGAAGAGTGTTCCGTTCAGACGAAGTAGATGCGACCCACTCTCCGTCATTCCATCAGATCGAGGGACTTGTGATCGACAAAAATGTATCGTTTTCGGATCTGAAAGGAACATTGGAGGAATTTGCAAAAGAATTGTTCGGACCTGAGACAAAGACAAAATTCCGTCCGCATCATTTCCCGTTTACAGAGCCAAGCGCGGAAGTGGATGTGAGCTGTTTCAAATGCGGCGGAAAAGGATGCCGTTTCTGCAAAGGTTCCGGCTGGATCGAGATCCTCGGCTGCGGAATGGTTCATCCGCACGTATTGGAAATGTGCGGGATCGATCCGGAAGAATACACCGGATTTGCGTTTGGCGTCGGTCTGGAACGTATCGCACTTTTGAAATATGAAATCGACGATATGCGCCTGCTCTATGAAAATGATATCCGGTTCTTAAAACAGTTCTAGTTTTCAGGCGGTAAGATAAGAGACGAGCAAAAGCAAGGCGAGTATTGAACAGAAAGAGAGGAACAAACATGAATACTTCATTATCATGGATCAAAGCGTATGTCCCGGATCTGGACGTGACTGCGCAGGAATATACCGATGCGATGACATTGTCAGGAACAAAAGTAGAGGGATTTGAAGAACTGGATGCAGATCTGGAAAAAATCGTGATCGGACAGATCGACAAGATCGAAAAACATCCGGATGCGGATAAGCTGGTTGTCTGCCAGGTGAATGTCGGCAGCGAGACGGTACAGATCGTGACCGGCGCGAAGAATGTATTTGAGGGAGCAAAGGTCCCGGTCGTACTGGACGGCGGACGTGTCGCTGGCGGACATGAGCCGGGACAGCGCGTTGCAGGCGGGATCAAGATCAAAAAAGGGAAACTGCGCGGCGTGGAAAGTTACGGAATGATGTGCTCCATCGAGGAACTGGGATCGGATACCAATATGTATCCGGAAGCGCCGGAGAACGGCATTTATATTTTCCCGGAAGATGCAGAAGTCGGCGCAGACGCGATCAAAGCGCTCGGAAGAGACGACGTCGTATTTGAGTATGAGATCACGTCCAACCGTGTGGACTGTTACAGTGTTGTCGGTATCGCAAGGGAAGCGGCAGCTACGTTCGGCAAAAAATTCTGTCCGCCGGTCGTGACAGAGACAGGAAATGGCGAGGACGTCAATGATTATGTAAAAGTAACGGTGGAAAATACCGAGCTGTGTCCGCGTTACTGTGCCCGTGTCGTGAAGAATATCAAGATCGGACCGTCTCCGGAATGGATGCAGAGAAGACTGGCATCAAACGGAATCCGTCCGATCAATAACATTGTCGATATCACAAACTATGTAATGGAAGAATACGGTCAGCCGATGCATGCCTATGATTATGACACACTTGCAGGCCATAAGATCGTGGTCCGCAGAGCCGAAAACGGCGAAAAATTTACCACACTGGACGGTCAGGAACGTACGCTGGATGATTCAGTCCTGATGATCTGTGATGGTGAAAAGGCAGTTGGTATTGCAGGTATCATGGGTGGTGAGAACTCCATGATCACTGACAATGTAAAGACGATGATGTTTGAGGCTGCATGCTTTGACGGCACCAATATCCGTCTTTCTGCCAAGAGGATCGGTCTTAGAACCGATGCTTCCGGCAAGTTCGAAAAAGGTCTGGATCCGAACAATGCAAAGGCAGCGATCGACCGTGCATGCCAGCTGATCGAGGAACTGGGTGCCGGTGAAGTAGTCGGCGGCATGGCAGATGTATACTCCAAACGCAAAGAGCCGGTTCACGTGAAATTTGAGCCGGAACGCATCAATGCACTGCTTGGAACCAATCTGTCCAGCGAGCAGATGCTGGATTATCTCGCAAATGTAGAACTTGCCTATGACGAAGAGAGCAATGAAATCGTTGCACCGACCTTCCGTCATGACATTTTCCGCACCGCAGATATCGCAGAAGAAGTGGCACGTTTCTATGGATATGACAATATCCCGACGACGCTGCCAAAAGGAGAAGCTACTACAGGTAAACTTCAGTTCCATCACAGAGTAGAAAATGTTGCAAAAGATATCGCAGAATTCTGTGGATTCTCCCAGGGCATGAATTACTCTTTCGAAAGCCCGAAGGTATTCGACAAGCTGCTGATCCCGGAAGATTCTGTACTGCGTCAGGCCATCAAAATCTCCAATCCGCTCGGCGATGATTTCAGCATCATGAGAACGACTTCCTTAAATGGTATGCTCGCTTCTTTAGGCTATAACTACAGCCACAGAAATAAAGATGTCCGTCTCTATGAACTGGCAAACATTTATCTGCCAAAAACACTGCCGCTTACCGAGCTTCCGGATGAGCGTATGCAGTTCACACTTGGTATGTACGGCAGCGGAGATTTCTTTGTTATGAAAGGTGTCGTAGAAGAGTTCCTGGAAAAAGCAGGCATGCACAAGAGAGCACAGTACGATCCAAATGCAGGCCATGCTTCCCTGCATCCGGGCAGACAGGCAAATATCCTCTATGACGGAGAAGTGATCGGATTCTTAGGTGAAGTTCATCCACAGGTTCTGGATAATTACGGAATCGGAGAAAAGGCATATGTTGCCGTTCTGGATATGCCGAAGATCGTGGAGAAAGCTTCTTTCGACCGCAAATATGAAGGTATTCCGAAATTCCCGGCTGTGACACGTGACCTCAGTATGGTGGTTCCAAAACACATACTTGCCGGTGAAATCGAAGAAATGATCGTTCAGCGTGGAGGCAAACATCTGGAAAGCTTCAAGCTGTTTGATATCTACGAAGGAGCTCAGATCAAAGAAGGTTATAAATCTATGGCTTATTCTGTGGTATTCCGTGCAAAAGACAAGACCATGGAAGAAACAGAGATCACTACTGTGATGAAGAAGATTCTCAACGGGCTGGAAAGCATGGGTATCGAGCTTCGTCAGTAATCTGGAGAAAAGACATGAAAATGTATATCATACGTCATGGTCAGACCCCCTGGAATGCACGCAAGTGCCTCCAGGGGCGTTCTGACGTTGATTTAAATGAAAACGGGATCCATCTGGCAGAGTTGACCGGAAAGGCACTTCGTGATGTGCCGTTTGCCATGGCTTTTACCAGTCCACTGATCCGTGCAAAACACACGGCACAGTGTGTCCTTGCCGGAAGAGAGGTTCCGATCATAGAGGATGAGCGTCTGATCGAGATCAGCTTTGGAATCTATGAGGGCTGCTGTTATACAGAAGAAAACCGGCAGGTGCCGCAGCAGTGGATTGAAAACTTCTTCCATGCCCCGCAGGATTATGTGGCAGCACCGGGCGGGGAAAGCCTGGATGATGTGGAAAAGCGTACCCGGGATTTTATGGAAGATATCTGCAGTCGAAAAGAACTTCAAGATAAGACAATCCTGATATCGACGCATGGTTGTGCACTTCGCGGACTGCTCAACAGCATAAGAGAAAGCAGCCGGGAAGATTACTGGCATGGCGGCGTATCAAAAAACTGTGCCGTGTCGATCGTAACCTGTAACAGAGGCGAGAAGCCGGTTTTAGTTGAAGAAAATCATATTTATTATTAAGGAGCATGTATATGAAAACATCGGATTTTTATTTTGATCTGCCGCAGGAACTGATCGCACAGGATCCACTGGAAGACCGTTCCTCTTCCAGACTGCTGGTACTTGACAGAGAAAGCGGAAAGACACAGCATCGCGTTTTCCGTGATATCATTGAATATCTGAACCCGGGAGACTGTCTGGTAGTCAACAATACGAAAGTAATCCCGGCAAGACTCTATGGAAGCAAGATCGGAACGGATGCAAAGATTGAAGTACTGCTTCTGAAAAGAAGAGAGCATAATGTCTGGGAGACGCTGGTAAAACCGGGGAAGAAATGCCGTGTCGGTGCAAGAATCAGTTTTGGCGAAGGGCTTCTGATCGGTGAGGTGATCGATGTGGTTGACGAAGGAAACCGTCTGATCCGTTTTGAGTATGAGGGGATTTTTGAGGAAATCCTGGATAAACTGGGACAGATGCCTCTGCCGCCGTACATCCATCACCAGCTCAAGGACAAAAACCGTTATCAGACGGTGTATGCAAAGCACGATGGATCTGCCGCAGCACCGACAGCCGGACTGCATTTTACACCGGAACTGCTGGAAGAAATCAAAAAGAAAGGCGTTCACATTGCACATGTGACTTTACATGTCGGACTTGGAACCTTCCGTCCGGTCAAGGTAGAAGATGTGACAGATCACCACATGCACTCGGAGTTTTACATTGTGGAGCCGGAGCAGGCGGAGCTGATCAACCGTGTGAAAAAAGAAGGCGGGAAGATTGTGGCAGTCGGAACGACAAGCTGCCGTACGCTGGAGTCTGCAACCGATGAAAGCGGTATTTTAAAAGCAGGAAGCGGATGGACGGAAATCTTTATTTATCCTGGTTACCAGTTTAAAATGATCGACCGTCTGATCACAAACTTCCACCTTCCGGAATCCACACTGATGATGCTGGTCTCTGCACTGGCCGGAAAAGATAAGATCATGGCTGCCTATGAGGAAGCAGTAAAAGAGCGTTATCGCTTCTTCTCTTTCGGGGATGCGATGTTCATTATGTAGAGTTCAAGAATGCCTCCGGCATTCTTGCTGCAAGTTGCGCGTCATACATCGCTGTACAATTTTTCTTTGCACCTCTGCAATCTGCCGGAGAGGATATCAGATGGGAGTTATCTCACAGTTAATTTACAGTTTGTCGGCAAGTTCAGATAACGGGGCGAAATGATATCCCATTTCCTCCCATTTTGTCAGAAGTTCGTCAAGGATCGCCGCATTGGTAGAAGAAGTGCTGTGCAGAAGGACCACAGCTCCAGGATGGATGCGAGTCAAAAGTTTGGAAAATGCCTGCTCTTTTGTCGGCTGTTCATCCTGGATCCAGTCCACATAGGCGAGACTCCAGAAAAAGGTTTTATAGCCAAGGTCTTTTGCCATCTCAAGGTTGGAGGTGCTGTATTTTCCCTGCGGCGGGCGGTAGTAGTGCGCCATTTCGCTTCCGGTGATCGACCGAAAGAGCGTCTCAACATCTTTTAGTTCTTTTTCAAAAGATTCTTTTGTGGAGATTTTGGACATATCCGGATGGTGGTAGGTGTGATTGCCAACAATATGACCTTCTTCTGACATACGTCTGGTAAGTTCCGGGCTGGTCTCCAGAAAATTGCCGACAACAAAGAAGGTGCCGACCGCCTGATGTTTTTTCAGGGAATCCAGGATAACAGGCAGATTGCCGTTTTCGTATCCGGCATCAAAGGTGAGGTAAATAACTTTTTCATCTGTTTCATCTGCATAGGCTGCCTGATACTTTGCAAGCTCAGACGGTGCAGCATTACCGACAGGCCGCACGCCGTCCTCCTGAAAACTGAGTCCCCAGTTGCTTTCCGCAGAAGACGAGGCAGGAAGTGCCTCGGTCGGCTGTGAAAACAGATAATGGATTCCGGATCCGGAAAAGTAGGCGGCTGCCAGAAGCAAAAGCGTGACAGCTGCTTTTTTGAACGGAAAAACAGACATAAAAAACCCCTGACATGAAATTGGTTATTTATATGAAGAAAAAACCAGATATATGCCAGGGTTTTATGTTAGCTTCTGTGTTTACAGCGGAAGAATTTTGCCATCTGCTGTGACAAGGACCATACTGTTCTCATCAATGTGGTTTGCATAAAGCTCTTCGTCTGCTGCCTTCAGACAGAATTCTTCTGTTTCCTGCTCATAACGCAGATAAACGAGATCCATTGCAATCTCTCCGTCCGTCCTTCCTTCGCATCCGAAATCAGGCTCCTCGATGCGGGTGACGATTGCTTTTCTGGCATGCATACGTGCATGTTCTTTGGCAATCTCCTGATAGAGTTCGGAAAACGTCCAGTCTGCATTGGTGTCAGTCACGATTGCTTTCAGATCAACCGAAGGGATACCTGCTTTTTTCAGATACGAAAACAGCACATCCATCCGCACACTGGAAAAATGATCCATCACCATCATGGGCTGTGGGATTTTTTCAGATGGTTCATTTAAATCCTTTTTTTCGTAACCAGTGCGGCCGGTAAGATAGCCGATCTTCTGGGATGCGCAGGAAGCATCCAGGATGCGAAACGGAATGCCGAGCTGAACGAAGATGGATTTGATCTTTGGCAGATATTTTGGCTTTTTCGGATAGTATAATAGAATAGTTTCCTGTTTGAAATTCATAGACTTACTCCTGTTTGATTTATTTTTGTTGAATATTATCGCAATTTATAGTACTCTTAATTTTGAATACAAATGCTGTCAGGGTCAAAAGGTCTTTTAACCCTGCCAGCTAAAAAATGAAAAAGAAAAGATTCCTGTTCTTTATCATAGAAGAATCGGAAACAGATGTCAATACAGGAAGGAGAATTATGAAACGTAACATTGATTTAAAAGAAATTTCAGACGGACGTCTATATGGTCCAAATGATATGGTGAAAGCGGATTGCAAAGGATGTGCAGGCTGCTCCGCTTGCTGCCATGGAATGGGCAATTCCATTGTCCTCACTCCTTTGGATATTTACCGCCTTGAAAAAGAGTGCTCCTGTTCCTTTGGCGAACTTCTGACAAAAGGAGTTGAACTGAATCTTCTGGACGGAATTATTTTGCCTAATCTTGCCATGCACGGTGAGAACGAAGCCTGTTTCTTTCTGAATGAATCCGGACGATGCAGCATCCACACTGCAAGACCTGATATATGCCGTCTGTTTCCGCTAGGCAGGGTTTACGAAGAAAACGGATTTCATTATTTTCTGCAGATATACGAATGTAATAAAAAAGATCGTCTGAAAGTAAAAGTAAAAAAATGGATCGATACTCCAAATCTTGCTGTACATGAAAAATATATTTCCATCTGGCATGCCTATTTGCTAAACGTACAGCAGCTTCTGGAACAAAATCCGACAGACGAAAACAGGAAAGAAATTTCTATGGCTCTTTTAAACACTTTTTATGTAAAAACTTACGATCCGGCAAAAGATTTTTATGAGCAGTTTTATCAAAGGTTAAAGGAGATTTCTGGCACATGAAGTACTATCTGGCACCACTGGAAGGCATAACAGGATATATTTTCCGTAATGCCCATCAGAAATATTTTACTTCCGCCGATAAATATTTCACCCCTTTTCTGGTACCAAAACCAAATACCGGAAAGCAATTCACTGCCAAAGAACTGGCAGATATTCTTCCGGAACATAACCAGGGGATATATCTTGTTCCGCAGATCATGACAAACAAAGCAGAAGATTTTGTTACTATGGCTAATGCATTACAGGAGTATGGGTATCAGGAAATAAATCTGAACCTTGGCTGTCCGTCAAAAACGGTTGTTTCCAAAGGGCGGGGATCCGGTTTTCTTTCAGACACTGAAAAATTAAACCGCTTTTTTGATTTTGTCTTTTCTCATACAAATTTAAAAATATCAGTAAAAACCAGGATTGGATTGCATGATCCCGATGAATTCCCGGATTTAATTCAGATATATAATCAGTTCCCGTTTGAAGAACTGATCATACATCCACGTATCCAAAGTATGTATTACAATGGAAAACCAGACCTCACGGCTTTTGCATATGCCTGTGAAACAAGCAAAAATCCACTTTGCTATAATGGTGATATTTTCAGAGCATCTGATTTTCACTCTATTCTGGCACGGTTTTCGGTGCCATCTGTTATGTTTGGAAGAGGGCTGGTCGCCAATCCCGGATTGATCGATGAAATTGTATCTCAGAAATTCATGGAAAAGCTAACTTTCCGTGCTTTTCATGATCAGCTTTTAGAAGAGTATCGTCAGGCTTTTCATAATGATGTAAATGCCATGTTTCGGATGAAAGAATTCTGGTACTATGCGGCAGATATGTTTACAGATTCTTCTTCCTATGCAAAAAAGATTCGGAAAACGAAAAATTTTGTCATATACAATCAAATCGTAGATCGCTTATTTGACGAGCAGGAACTCATGGCAGGTGCCGGCTTTTCCTGCATTTCATCTTAATCAATCTATTTTAAATTCGTTATTTCAGGGAGGGATAAAACTTTGGATAATCCACTGACCGGAAAAATATTTCTGATACTATTTCTGATTGCGATTGATGCTTTTTGCTCCTGTGCAGAGGTATCGGTACTTTCTACAGAGCCGGACGCCGCAGAAGAAAACGCAAGAAAAAACAAAAAAGCAAAACGTCTTTTAAAATTTATCACACAACCGGCAAAATTTCTGACCACCATGCAGACTGCCGTCACCCTCTGCGGTTTCCTGATCAGTGCCTTTACTTCCGATATGCTGGCACTGTATCTGACCGGATTTGCAATGGAACATTTCGCGCATCTATTTTCAGCTAAAGTGTGGCACAATATTTTTATTGTTCTGATCACATTTCTGATTTCTTATATTGTACTTGTATTCGGAATTTTTCTTCCAAAACGTCTGGCTGCAAAACATGCCGAAAAGATAGCACAGAACATAAGCGGTATACTGACTTTGTTTTACTTTCTGTTTTGGCCGTTTGTATCTTTTTTAACAGTAAGTACAAATGCTTTTCTGCGTATTTTGGGCATGGATCCGGATGCAGAAGCTTCGGATGTCAGTGAAGAAGAAATCCGCAAAATGGCAGATGCCGGAAGCAAAAAAGGTGTTATCGACCTGGAAGAAAATGAGATTATACAAAATCTGTTTGAATTTGATGATATGACTGTTGATGAATTTGCAACACATCGAACTGATGTTACACTTTTGTGGACGGACGAAACTCTGGAGCAGTGGGAACAGACCATTCACGAAAGCAGACATACGGTTTATCCGGTATGCGAGGAAACGGTCGATCATGTGACCGGTGTACTGAATATCAAGGACTTTTTCCGCTTCCGCGGTCGGACACAGGATTTTATCATGAAACATGCAGTCAGACCGGCACAGTTTATTCCAAAATCCGTGAAAGCCGATGTGCTTTTTCGAAGAATGAAGGTTTCCCATAATCACTTTGCAGTTGTACTGGATGAATATGGAGGCATGGTAGGCATTGTGACTATGAACGACCTTCTGGAGCAACTGGTCGGTGATCTGGAGGATGATCTGACAGAAGCAGAAGAGGAACCCAAAATCTCCCGCGTTTCAGAATCTGTATGGGAAATCGACGGCGGTGTGGACTTAGAAGATGCAGAAGAAGAGCTGCATGCAGATCTTCCGGTAGAAGATTACGATACCTTTGGTGGATTTGTATTCGGAATTTATGGAACGATTCCATCGGATGGAACACAGTTCGAGGTAACTGCAAATGGTTTACAGATCAAAGTGCTTTCTATAAAAGAACACCGTCTGCAACACGCACTTGTGCAAAAACAAACAAGCATCGATATGGAACAACCGGAAAGCGAGGTGAAAAATCATGCTGAACTCTGAAACAGAGGCTCTTTTTTTGCAAAAAGTGGAAAATCTGCTTTCTGAATATCCGATTTGTCAGTATGGTTTTCTGAAAAGCGATGAGATTATTTTTTCGGAGAAGGTACGGTACATATGTCGGACAGAGTGTCCCCGTTATGGAAAGTCCTGGTCCTGCCCGCCGGCAACCGGGGAGGTTAAAGATTGCAGACAGCACTGTACTTCTTATAAATACGCACTGCTCTTTACTACTCTGGCAGAAGTGGAAGACATCAATAATATGGAAGAAACACTTGCTGCCAGACCACAGCATGAAGAAATTGTACATGCGTTGTGCCGTAAATTTGATGAATGGAACGAACCATACTTTGCACTTTCTTCCGAGTCCTGCGCAATCTGCAAAGAATGTGCCTATCCGCTTCCCTGCCGTTTTCCGGAACATCAGCTTCCCTGCATCGAAAGCCAGGGTATCCTGGTAACGGATGCTGCTGAGAAATGTAACATAGAATATTTTTACGACCCACATACAATCACCTGGTATGGCATTTTTTTCTTTCACCGAAAGGACACTTAAAAGAAGTATCTTCAACGCAGCATGAGCATATGCTAAATAATAAAGGGTGATGATAGCATATGAGTTCGAAAAAAAGATCGTTGGCACAACGTATTCTGGTATCTGCACAAATACCGGAAGACCTCTCCGAAAGCGCACTGTTGTTTCAGGTAACCGGAAGGCAGGAAGCATACATAGAAAACTATAAGGGCCTTCTGGAATATACGGATTCACGAATCCTGCTTCTTGGAAAACACTGCAGACTTTCCATAGAGGGAAAGCATCTGATGATTCCTTTTTATACCGCAGAAGAGATGAAAATTACCGGGCAGATCGAACATATCAGCTATCTGTAAAGGAGTCCATTTGATCCAGAAATTTCTTTTATATAAGAAGGGAATTCTTCGCATACGTGTAACAGGAGACAGTTACGACCGGTTTTTAAATCTTTGCGCTCATCACCAGATTGCACTCTGGAATCTGGAATATCACGATCATGCATATGAAATGGACATTTCTGTAAAAGGCTTCCGTATGCTGCGCCCACTTGTCAGAAAGAGCCGAACCAGAGTACGCATTTTAAAGCGGCATGGACTGCCGTTTTTTTTATACCGTTATCAAAAACGAAAAATGCTCTTTGCCGGGATACTATCCGGGATGGTTCTCATGTATATCATGTCCTGTTTTTTGTGGCGTATCGACATCGAAGGGAATCAGCAGATCACAGAAGGACAGATTGCAAAATATCTGGATGCCATTCACATTACAAACGGAACACGGATTTCCAGTATCGACTGCAAAGAACTTGCTGCCATGCTGCGCAGACAGTTTGAAATGTTTACCTGGGTATCCGTAAAACAGGAGGGCACAAGGCTTCTGATCCAGGTAAAAGAAAACCAGGATATGAAAGCTGTTCCTGAAACAGCAGGTACAGCGCCTGTCCCTGATATGTCACCATCGGACATCATTTCTGATAAAAACGGTGTTATTACTTCAATGATCACAAGGAAAGGAATCCCGGTCGCGGCTGTCGGTGACATAGTGAAGAAAGGAGATCTTCTTGTAAAAGGTGTCCTGGATATTCTTGACGATTCCGGTGAAACCTCCGGCTATCAATACTGTCATTCCGAAGCAGATATCTTTGTTAAGACTTCCTATATTTATCAGGATAAGGTCGCCATGAAAGAAAAAAGTAAAGAATACACCGGAAAATCCAGTTGCACATTCGGTGTCAGAATCGGCAATTTCAGATGGTGTCTCCCTGTATGGAAAAAAGATTTTGCAGATACCGATACGGTGACAACACTTTATCCACTGTGCCTGTTTCAGAATTTTTATCTTCCTGTTTCTTTCGAAAAACAGGAATTGCTTGAATATCAGTATGCATCTATTTCCCTGAGCAAAAAAGAGGCAGCAGTAAGAGCAGAAAAGCATTTATATAAATTTTTGGAAGAAATTCAAGAAAAAGGGGTTCAAATATCTGAAAATAATGTTAAAATAGAGTTTGATGAGAAATACTGCATTGCAGAAGGGGCTGTTATTTTGATAGAAAAAACCGGAAAAAGTGTGGAAAGGATAACAACAGAATGAGTATTGTAGAAATGAATGTTTCAATCCCGTCCGAACATGAAACGAATGTATTTGGCCAGTTTGACCAACATGTGAAAAAGATTGAGCGTGCTTTAAATGTGACCATTGTAAACAGGGAGGGTTCATTAAAAGTCATTGGCAGTGAAACGTCTGCCGGTAAAGCTATAAAAATTTTTACACAGCTGGTTGAATTGTCAAAACACGGAAATATCATTCAGGAGCAGAATGTTGATTATGCAATCGCGCTCTCATGCGAAGATAAAGAAGAAGCACTTTCGATGATCGACCAGGATACCATCTGCCATACAATAAACGGAAAACAGATCAAGCCAAAGACCCTTGGCCAGAAACAATATGTAGATGCAATTCGTAAAAAAATGGTTGTTTTCGGAATCGGACCGGCCGGAACCGGAAAGACCTACCTTGCTATGGCCATGGCGATCCAGGCTTTTAAAAACGATGAAGTTGGCCGGATCATTCTTACCAGACCGGCGATCGAAGCTGGTGAAAAGCTCGGTTTTCTTCCGGGCGATCTGCAAAGCAAAATTGATCCGTATCTGCGTCCGCTGTATGATGCCCTGTATCAGATCATGGGTCCGGAAAGCTTTGCCAAAAATATGGAAAAGGGACTGATCGAAGTCGCACCGCTTGCTTATATGCGCGGCAGAACTCTGGATAATGCCTTTATCATTCTGGACGAGGCACAGAATACAACACCTGCACAGATGAAAATGTTTCTTACAAGAATCGGGTTTGGATCAAAAGTGATCATAACCGGTGATAAAACGCAGAAGGATCTTCCGTCAGCGGCTGCTTCCGGGCTGGATGTGGCGATGAAGGTTCTGAAAAAAGTTGATGGTATTTCTTTCTGTGAACTCAGCAGTAAGGATGTTGTACGTCATCCGCTGGTACAGAAGATTGTACAGGCTTATGAAGAATATGAAAAGAAAACAGCTAAACCAAACAGAGCCGCTGCTAAAAATACTGCGGTATCAAGGAGAAGATCATGACGCTGAATTTTGAAACAGAATATGAAGGTGAACTGCCTTTTCTTGCACAGGAAGTTGCCGAAAAAGTATTTACATTTACCATGGATTATCTGAAATGTCCATACGAAGCAGAAGTCAGCCTTCTGCTCACCAATGATGAAACCATCCATCAGATCAACAGAGAACAGCGTGGTATTGACCGTGCGACCGATGTTCTTTCTTTTCCGATGGCCGATTATGAAAAAGAAGGTGATTTTTCCTTTCTGGAAGAAGCGCAGGACTGTTTTCATCCGGAAAGCGGTGAACTGCTGCTGGGTGATATTGTAATATCCGCAGACAAAGTACTTAAGCAGGCAGAAAATTACGGGCATTCCCCTTTAAGGGAATACGCATTTCTGATCGTGCACAGTCTTTTGCATCTGGTAGGATATGATCACATGAAAGCAGCAGAAGCTGCTGACATGGAAAAGAAGCAGTCTGAAATTCTGGACAGTATGGGAATCACAAGATAGGGGGAAGCATATGAAGAGAAAATTTGCAGTTTTAGCAGCAGTACTGACG
>OLQG01000390.1_pt1 | contig 36962 bp, 32 predicted proteins | sample 1672221 | NCBI WGS metagenome assembly OLQG01 (sample SAMEA3136660, study PRJEB25190) | human gut metagenome | biome: human gut; feature: human-associated habitat; material: faeces | place: Austria | collected 2013
GAATGTGGTTATCAACCATCAGAAGATGAAGTTTTTCTTCGCCCTCTTCCTCATGAATTGCACTGAGAAGCATTCCACAAGATTCAATTCCCATCATGGCTCTCGGTGGCAGGTTGGTGATTGCAATTAAGGTCTTTCCAACCAGTTCTTCCGGCTCGTAATAAGCATGAATACCGCTTAAAATCGTACGATCTGTGCCTGTTCCGTCATCCAGAGTGAACTGTAACAGCTTCTTGGATTTCTTAACAGCTTCACATGCTTTTACCTTTACAGCTCTGAAATCAGACTTGCTGAAAGTCTCAAAATCAACTGCTTCCTCAAACAATGGCTCAATCTGAACCTTTGAGAAATCAATTGCCTCTTTTACAGCCTCCGGAGCTTTTTCTGCTGCAGGCTTCGCAGCTTTTTTGGACTCTGCACCGCCGATCGTTTTCATGGTCGGGAACACTGCCCGAACATTTATATAACCTTTTATTTCTATTCAAAAACCTACTTTATTTGTATGGCAAATATTTTTCATTTTCATATTTCTACTTAGCTCTTTATAACTATTTTGCCTGTCGGCTTAACTTTTGGCTTAATGGCTTAATAGAGATGTACTACTATGCCTCTTTTTGAAACCACTCATCTAGACCAATAAATTCCTTCTTTTTAGTCTCTTTTGTAACATCTGCGTAAATATTCAATGTGGTCGAAATATCCGAATGTCCAAGCGCATCTTGTATTACTTTAATATTAACCCCAGCCTCACACATTCTTGTTGTAAATGTATGACGTAAAGAATGACAACTAAAATGTGGTAATAAAACTTCTGGATTTTCATCTTCAAGAAGAACTTTGTCATTACAATCGCGAATAATTCTTCGGATAGCTTTGTTTAAAGTTCCCTGATGTTGTGCTTTCCCAAAACGATTTACAAAAATAAAATCCGTATATCCATCAATAATCGTTTCACAGTGGATGTGATTTTCTTCTTGAAATTTTCTTTCCATTAAGAATGCTTCTTTTACAAAATCCAACATTGGGACTTGACGATTTCCAGCTTCTGTCTTTGGTGTATTAATTGTAAAATAGCATCCTTTCTTACCTTCTGTCTCTCGATGATTATAATAAACTAACGTATGATTTACATCTATCATTCCACCATCTAGATCTATATCGCACCATCTTAAACCAGTCACCTCCCCAACCCGAAGCCCTGTTCCAACCATAACCGCAATAATCGGATACCAATGTTTATATAGATCACTATTTTGTAAATAATTCAAAAGTAATTCTTGTTCTGATCTAGTTAGTGCCTTTCGCTTCTCTGTCTTAAATACATGGGACTGTTTTAATTCTTTCAATACATTGTTTGATGGATTTGCACGAAGATAATCATCATCTACCGCCATATCAAGTACTTGATGCAAAACCGTATGAACACTGTCGATTGTTGAGACTTTTAAGCATCTTTCATCTGCCAAAAGATTATAAAATCGTTTTACATCTGATTTTTTTATTTCTGAAATTCTATTTTTACCAAAACCTGGACGAACAAACATATTGTATACATACTGATAATTTTGAAAAGTATTATCTTTTAATCCCCTTTTCAATTGTTTCCATACATCGAAAAGTTCATTTAATGTTTTATATCTCGCCTCTGCTTTTATTCCATGATTTCTATCTTTCAGTATTTCCTCTTCTTTTTCTCGAAGTTCTTCTAGCGTTTTTGCATAAACTCTTCGTCTCTTATGTTCTTCATCTGTCCATCGATATTCATAGGTTCCATTCGGTCGTTGCCCTTCTCCTGTGCGTAGTACAATCCTATTTTTATCCTTACGCTTATTATTTTTTGTATTTACCCCTTTTCCTGTCAAACTTCTTTTCTCCTTTCATCCAAACAGAAAAGGGTGATATCTTCTTATTTATCATAGCAAATCATCACCCTTTTGCGAAGTACCTTTTCTCCCAGAAAAAAGTACTTTGTTAATTTCGCCTCAAATGGAATACATTTTTTCAGTATATTCGTCTAAACCTTTTCTCTTAATCAAACGTTTACTTCCATTCCATAAAACAAATCTACAATCTTCTCTGTCTGTTAATTTTCTCAATTTATTAATACCTATCCCAGAATAAGCGGCCGCTTCTTCCAACGTTAAATTACTTTTTTCCCAAATCGGTACTTCATTTTTCATATTTTCATTTCCTCCTATTGTTCATTTATTATCCTTTTGACATTGGCGGCTGGCAAAGGTATCTATAAAGACTGCCAATGCCAAAGTAGTTTTTTGCCAATGTCATCTTTTATTCTGTAATTAACGCAACTGTTTTTCTTCCCTGACACCAGTCATAGTTCAGTCTGTTTTCCAGCTGCTTTCTTGCATCTCTTCCTGTTCTGGAAGAGATCTCATAGGCTAGTAGTTCTGCCTCTAATTCTTCTAAACACATCACTTTTCGTTTGGTCAATAACTCCAGGATCAACTTCTGTGCCTTTTCCAGTTTTGTTTCCTTTTTCGTTCCTGCTTTCCCCATCAGCAGATCTTCAATGGATATATCGTATTCCCCTAACCATTTTAAGCCTTCTTCTCCTAAAGAAAACGCTACCGGATTTTCCTTCTTAGCAAGAGAATCCTTTTGCTGATATACCACTCGGATATCCTGTTCCTTCTCTTTTTCCACCTTTTCTACAAATAAGATGCTTCGTACTGCCGCTGCGATATCAATAGATCCCAAGGAACGGTAATCGCTCTGACTTCCCGATGACTTATTCAAATGTCCAATGAGAACAATGGCACATCCAGTTCTCTCTGCAATCGTACTGAGATGTCGAAATAAGGGACGGATCTCATTTGCCCGGTTCATATCCACATTGGCTCCCAGATAAGCCTGTATGGGATCCATGATCATGAGGCGTACATTGTTCTGACGGATGGCTTTTTCAATCCGATCGTCCGTCATAGAAAGCTGTTTTTCGTCTTCATTGATGAATCGCACCCTTGTCATATCTGCACCACATTTTGCTAATCTAGGCTTAATGGTATCTGCTATCCCATCCTCTGCTGTTTGATACAATACATTAAAGGGTTCTATGGGAAGTGCATTGGGAAGTTCTTTTCCATTCGTACAGTATGCGGCGATTGCCATTGCAAGCCATGTTTTTCCTTTTCCCGGATTCCCCTGGATCAAAGTAACCTTTCCAAAAGGAATGAAGGGATACCATAGCCACTGAACCACCGTTTCCTCAACCTCTGACATCTTGGTGACTGGAATCAGATTTTCCCTGTTGTCTCGCAAGCAGATTTGTTTTGCCATTTCTTTTATATGAAGTCCTGCAACCAGACATTCATTCCAATCTTTTTTGGCTGGCTCTAAACGAAATACACAAAATTCCTCTGGAATAAGAGAAACAAACTGCCTGCATCTCTCATTTCCAGGCTCATCATTATCCAGACACAAGTAGATGGAATGGATCTGAGGATATTCTGTATACATCCGTTTCATTGCTTTTTCACTCAATCCTCCCAGAGAAATATAACTATGCTTTTCCCATTCTTCCGGAACTGCGGTGATATAAGATAAAAGATCAATGGGAGATTCAAACACAAACAGTTTTTCATCCGTTCCTATATGGCCAAATCCATAGGCTTTTTCCGAACCTCTTGACTCCCCACGATATCTGTTCTCATCAGTTCCACGCATAGCTGCATATCTGGGATTCTGTTCTTTATCTCTTCCAACGAACACCACATTGTGATAGTTTTTACTTTCATAAATATCCCCCTTTGCAATCATCTGATCTATCAGCTGTTCCGATAGTTTTCTCTGTTCAATGAGATACTTCCTTGCAATCTCACAGCTTTCATTTCTTTCTGGCAGTTCCAATCCAGGCAAGGGGATGGGGCAGACCTTCTGTCTGCCTGCATCTTCCTTGGCCGTTCTTCTGTTTGTTTCTCCAACTCCCTCTTCTCCTAATAATTCTTTGACTGCCTCTGCAAAAGAAAGACCGTAAAATTCTTTCATAAAATCGATGGCATGACCGCCTTTATTCTGACTAAAACGATACCATTCATTCTTATTGATCATCACACTGTCATGTCGTAACCACCGGTATTCCTTCCCACATCGTTTGAACTGTTCTCCTCTTCCAGAAAGGAAAACATATAAATCGGTATCATCTGCTCTTTGAATCTGTTCTCTTGTATATTCTTCCATCTTCTAAAATTCCTCCTATAATTCCATTCCATGATGTTTCTTCTTTCGTTTCATGGTTCTCACTGCTTCTTTTGTTTCTGTGGATTGCTCCCGTTTGTTTGTTTCTGGAAGAGAAACCTCTTCGTCCTCTTCTGCCATCAAAACTTCCACATGATTTTTGACTTTCTCATACTTTCGTAACATGGCGTGGATCCGTTTATCTTCTTTTCGCAAAGCAGCAATCTCTTCCGATAAACAATCTGCTTCTCGCTTCCATTTTCCTTCTGGTATTTTTCCATTCGCATCCAGATTTTCTTTTAAGATTCTTTCCGAACGATAATATCCGCTAAGTTCCTTCTTATGTTCCTCTTTGAATTTTTCCCTGCCAAAATATTTGTTCTTTAATTCCAGATAAACAGGTCTCGTTTCAAAATACTCTTTCATTGCATAAAGGTTGACATTGACCCTTTGTAAAGCAGCCAGTTGTTTTTTCAACCTCTGGCTCACTTCCTTCAGCTGAGTATCGAATTCCTGGATTTTCTCTGTCAGCTGTTCTGGGGTTCTCACATCCTGCTCTTCCAGAAAGCGGATTGTCTCTGCAAATTGTTTCAGATTTGTATTCTTCGCCTTTTGTGTTCCATAAGCGTAGGATTCTGCGACTGCATTTCTCTTGTCATAATAGTTTCTTAGATAATCCGCTAAAGTTGGCTGATGTAAGAACAGCATCCGTTCCATCAACTGGCTTTGTCGAAACAACGACCATTGAAGAAGATTCTTTGCCCGTTCTTTCATATCATTCAAGGCACGGATAAGTCGGTTTAAACTTCCCAGTGCAGTTGAAATTCCTCTTGCTTCCATTGCCTGTACGTTCGGTCCTTCATGTACCATCGGGATCTTATCAATCCCCCGTTCCTCATAAGATCTGGCATCGACTCTTTCTGTAAGTCCTTTTTCTTCATACAGTTCGTTACACATCCTCGCCCAGGCACTTCTCAATTCTTCCAAGGTTTCTTTCCTACTCCAATCCGTTGTATGTACCGCCCGAAATACCGGCTGTCCTTTCTGATTCAAAACCGGCTGTCCATCCGGTGTTAATACTGGAATCTTTTTTTGTTTTTGTCCCCAGGTACCATCTTCCTGTAAAGGACGGATGGGAACCATGATGTGCATATGGGGATTGGGGATTTTATCCTTTGCCTTCTTCGGATCATGGATCGCTAGATCTGCGATCATCCCTCTTGCGACTAACTGTTCTTCTACGAATCTTCTTGCAAGCTCAATATTTTCTTCCATAGAAAACTCATTCATCAAGGCAATATCAAAGCTGTGTGCCAGCTGTGCTTTCTTATTTCCTTCGATCCATTCCACCTCATTCCAAAGTATCTCCCTGTCTTTGAATCTCTCCGGAGCCTGTTGGGGAAGATGGATCTCCGCTAATACCACACCACCTTTTCTCGTATAATCACTTACTTCTCCATAATACGTACATTCCAATTTTGTACCGGCTCGGTAAGCAGCACTGGCAATGGCAGACTGTCCTTTTCCTCTGGATAATTGATTCAGATGAAAGTGATAACATCCCATCTTACTCATCTCCCTGTGGCAGTTCACCTCGTTGCATCGCCTTTAACAGTGCTTCCTCTTCTGCTAATTCTCGTTCTTTTGCTTCTGCAGTTTCCGCCCGTCCACGAACCATTTCATGAACGACATCACAAAACTTACAAGCGGGATCATGAAGAAGTTCATCCATCAGCTGATAAAATTCCGCCTCTGTCAGATATTTGGTATCTTTACAGATAGCTTCTATGGCTGCTCCTTTCTGGATTAACAGATGAGTTCGTGCCTTTCGTTTTTTCTTTTTCTGTGTATCCAGATAGTTCAAGGATCTCTGGATCCTGTGCTCTGCCTGTTCCTTCTCAAGCTTTGCCTGTTTCAATGCAGCTTCTGTTTTTTCAATCTCATAAAGTGCTTCCTTCGTATATTCCTGAAATGTTTTTTTCTTCGCCATATCATTTTTCCTCCTTTTCAATTCTTCCTTTTTCTCTGTTACGGGATAGGCATTTCTGCCGGAAGGGAAACCCTTCTTCGGATGGATCATCCGCAAACACTTTCGGAATTTCCCTTCAGAAAGATGCTACTTCCGTAGGACGCACATACCTTTTAAGGTATATAAGTGCGCTCTTCTGCTTTCAGCATCCGAGTTTTTCTTACTCAAACGGAAGTTCTTCTCCGTCTGGAAGATGCATAAATCCATCTGGATCGGTATCTTCTTTCTTTTCTGATCCTGACAGTTTCTTCCCTTCTGCGAAATAATGTTCTTCTACAATCACGTTGGTGGCATAAACTTTATTCCCCTCCTGATTCACATAGCTTCCTGTCTGAATGCGTCCGCTTACTAAAATCTTCAAACCTTTTTTCAGATATTTTTCTGCAAACTCAGCATTCTTCCCAAAGGTGACACAAGAAATAAAATCCGTTTCTGCCTTTCCTTCCTTTCGATATCGTCTGTCTACTGCCAGCGTGTATCGTGCCATTGCAGTACTGTTTTCATTCTGGAAATATTTCACCTCCGGATCTTTTGTCAGTCTTCCCATTAAGATTGTTTTATTCATGTAGTTTCTCCTTTCCCTTTTCGTTTTTTGTTTGTTCTTGAATCAGGCCCGATTCTTTTAAGGCAAATGTAATTTGTGCCTCATATATCAGAACGTAGAGAGGGCTTTTTACAAATAAAAAATGAATTTTATTTTTTTGCTCTCATATAACGAAAGGTTCAGAGGGGAAAATACAGGGTGGAAAAGGAAATTTTTTATTTTTCTGCACAAAAAATACCCCTATGACTTCAAAATTGAAATCATAGGAGTATTTAGTTCAACCTACTCAACCGAATATTTTATATTTTGTTTTGTTATCATTCATTCTTCAATTTCTCCAATCAAACAAGGCAATCCGTTTCTTATTTGAAATCAACTGTCTTTCCTATGCCTTGTTTAATTTTTATGTGTTAAATGAGTTTCTCTCAGTTAACACCCTGTCAAAAGCGATTTTGCCTTGTAAATACATCGTTTTTCAATTAGTAATATCTATTGTCTCTTGTTTTTCCCCCTCGTTAGATAACGAGAGCTTGATGTTCTCTCGCAAGCTCGCTTAACTACCAAAGTAAGTCAGCCACTAAAAACGGTGAAAAAATCTAAGAGATTTTCCCACCGCCATGTCTGGATCACTCCGTCTTTCTATTCATTTCTTATATCCATCTTGTTTAATCTTAAATATTACAAACAATACTCCTTATCAAACAGCATTTTGCATCTTTCAATAGCATTTTGTACATATTCATCTTGCACTATATAATAAATGTATTTTCCTTGTCTTTGACTTTTTACTATACCATTAGCTTTTAATATATTTAATTGGTGGGAGACTGCCGACTGAGACATCTCTAATTCTTCCGCTAATTCTCCAACACATTTTTTTGTCTTTAATTCAAGCACTATCCTTAATCTTGTAGAATCTCCCAGCGTTTTGAAAAATTCCACCAATTGCAAGCAATCTTCTATAATAAGTTTTTGCATTTTCATCTAAATTATAAATTATGCACTCTTAATGCTCTAATAGCATTTAATATTGCAATAATCATGACACCAACATCTGCGAAAATAGCAAACCACATATTCGCAATACCTATTGCACCTAATCCAAGACATGCAAATTTGATAACCAATGCAAAAATGATATTCTGATATACAATTCTAAGACATTTTCTCGAAATCTTGATTGCTTTAGAAATTTTTAGTGGATCATCATCCATAAGGACTACATCTGCAGCTTCAATTGCCGCATCAGAACCCATTGCACCCATTGCAATTCCAATATCAGCACGAGTCAATACAGGTGCATCATTAATTCCATCTCCAACAAAGGCTAGTTTATCTTTCTCTGCTTTTGTGGAAAGTAGTTCTTCTACTTTTGACACTTTATCTGCTGGAAGTAATTCGCTATATACTTCATCAATTCCAAGTGATTGTGCCACTTGGTCTGCCACGCGTTTTGCGTCTCCTGTAAGCATTACTGTTTTTTCTACCCCAGCTTTTTTCAATTCCGCAATCACTTCTTTTGAATGAGGTTTTAATATATCAGAAATTACAATATGTCCCGCATATTTTCCGTTAATTGCCATGTGAATGATTGTTCCAACTCTATGACAATCATGATACTCTACACCTATTTTTTTCATAAGCTTGCTGTTTCCAGCAGCCACCTCATTGCCGTCTACTTTTGCGATAATTCCATGTCCACTGATTTCCTTTATATCAGAAACTCTGCTACGGTCTATTTCCTTCCCGTAAGCTTTTTGCAAACTTTTGCTGATTGGGTGAGAAGATGCACATTCTGCCAAAGCAGCATATTCCAAAAGTTTCTTTTCTTCCATCTTATTGTGATGAACAGCACTTACTTCAAATACACCTTGTGTCAAAGTTCCTGTTTTATCAAACACGACATACTTTGCTTTTGACAAAGTTTCCATATAATTAGAACCTTTAATCAACACACCTTCTTTACTAGCACCACCGATACCAGCAAAGAAACTAAGTGGGATACTGATAACCAATGCACATGGACAGCTAATTACAAGGAAAGTCAGAGCTCTGTAAATCCATACTCCCCATTGTGCTGTTTGGCCTAAAAACAACATTTGCACCAACGGTGGTAATAACGCCAATGCCAATGCTCCATAACATACTGCAGGAGTATATACCTTTGCAAATTTAGAGATAAAGTTTTCTGATTTGGATTTCCTTGAACTTGAATTTTCCACAAGCTCTAAAATTTTTGAAACTGTTGATTCACCAAACTCTTTTGTTGTTTGAATTTTTAAAACACCAGTCATATTGATACAGCCACTGATGATTTCATCGCCCTGTTTTACATCACGAGGTAAACTCTCACCTGTTAATGCACTTGTATTAAGGCTCGACGAACCCTCTATTACAATACCATCTAATGGAACTTTTTCTCCTGGTTGCACAACAATTGTACTATCAACACCAACTTCATCAGGATCTACTTTTTCTAATTTTCCATTAATTTCTATATTTGCATAATCTGGACGAATATCCATCAACGCGCTAATATTTTTTCGGCTTTTTCCAACTGCATAACTTTGGAATAATTCTCCAGTTTGATAAAACAACATAACAGCGATTGCTTCATTGTAATCCCCACTTCCTGAGTAAATTGCTAGTGCAAAAGCTCCCACTGTTGCCACCGCCATTAAAAAGTTTTCATCAAAAACTTGTCGGTTTATAATTCCTTTGCCTGCTTTCTTTAAAATATCATAGCCGATTATTAAATATGTTGCCAAGTAAAGTAATAGTTGCGCAATTCCTGTTATCTGTATCAAATTCAAAGCAATAATCATAACTGCTGCAATAATAATTCTTGTCAACATTTTTTTCTGCTTTTTATTCACAGTCCATTCCTCCTATTTATTTTATATATGTTTAATCATTCATATATTTGTTTTAAATTTGCACCCCTTCTATATTTAGGGGTGCGTTTTTTCTAAAGTTCAATCTCACAATCTGGCTCTACCTTTTTGCAAGCCTTTAAAACATCATTCATAACTGCTTTTGGTTCTGTTCCATCTTCGAACTCTACAATCATTTTTTGTGTCATAAAGTTTACAGTTGCATTTGCTACTCCAGCTGTCTTTTTTGCTGCATCCTCCATAAGATTTGCACAGTTTGCACAGTCAACTTCGATTTTGTAAGTTTTTTTCATTATAATATCTCCTTTCATAATTGTTATTTCCATTCAACAATTAAGTACTTGTTTAACTGTTATGACTGCAGTATAATTCTCTTATAACCTAAAGTCAACAGAGATATGTGATTACCTACTAAATGGGCGAAACACATTTCTAAACAGAGCAAAATGAAAGGAAGAGCGTATATGTCTTATATGAAATTACCACATAATCATCATAACGAAATAGATAATACTGAGTTATTAGAACAGCTTAATGATATTCAACACTTTCAAATAGTTTCAGAATTATTTAAACAATTAAGTGACCCTACACGTGTTCGTTTATTTTGGCTTTTATGTCATTGTGAGGAATGTGTTCTAAATCTATCTGCAATGATGAAAATGACAAGTCCTGCCATATCCCATCATCTTAGAGAGTTACGAAACAAAGATTTAGTATCTAGCAGACGTGTAGGAAAAGAAGTTTACTATAAATCAGCAAATACAGAGCAGAGTGTATTATTTCATAAAATGATTGAAAGGATTTTGATGATTACCTGCCCTGAACACAAGGAGTAAATATTATTATGAGCAAAAAAATCACATCATTAGAAAAATGTATTCAAGAACTTTCTCATAAATATCCTATAGTTAGTTATGATTTATACGAAGGTATAACGCTTGCTTTTATGTCATTAACTGGCAACAAACATACTGATACACATGAGCCATTAAGAAATATTTTAGAAATCAATTACTGTCATAAGGGACGAATTGGGTGGAAAATGTCTAATGGAAATAGCGTTTACTTAGGTGAACATGATTTTTCATTACATACAATGGAATATTGCTCTAACTCTACAATAACTTTACCTAATGAATACTATGAGGGGATTAGCATTTATATTGACTTAAATACCCTTTCTGAAGAACCGCCCGAATTATTAAAAAATACTGGGATTACAGGAAATAGTATACTTGATAAATTTTGTAAAGATGAAAATTTTTCAGCTTTTATTGGCAATGAAGAAACAGACGCTATCTTTTCATCATTCTATCATCAGCCAAAAGAATTTCAACTTGCATATTGGCGAATAAAAGTGATAGAACTCTTACTGTATCTAAGTAAATTATCCTTCGATACAGAAAACCGATTGTCTGAATATCAATCTGAACAAGTTGAACTTGTTCGTAGTATACACAAATACCTTTTGGATAATATAAGCCAACGGATAACAATAGATGAAATGGCACGCAAGTATCTTATCAATCCTACTACATTAAAGTCCGTCTTTAAAGCTGTATACGGTACTTCTATTGCCTCACATATAAAAGAACATCGAATGAAATTTGCAGCTCGTTTGCTAATGGAAACGCCAAAAAGTATAAAGGAAATTGCGAAAGAAGTAGGGTATGAAAGCCAAAGTAAATTTTCTAAAGCTTTTAAGGAATATTATGATGTTTTACCAACAGAGTATCGAATATTCCATTCAAACAAATTAAAATAATTTAATGCTCTATACAATAGCTTTAAATCAATATTTTATGTGTAATAGGGTTTTGCATCCAAAAAAGATACTATGATACTCTCGTAGTATCTCTCCCTAATTGGAATATTATATTTTTGCGAGCAAGTAATCATAGGTTATTTCTTAATATCCCTTTTTGGGGAAACTCCTCATTTTCTTACACCTATATATAAGGAAATATCTGTATTATTCTTCGAAAAGTGTCGCTATATATCAAGTCGCTATAAAACAAGAGAGAATGTCTTCGAACATTCTCTCTCATTTACATAATAAAATATCACCTTTTCTGTTTTCTTAAATGTAATACATATTTCCATACATCAATTGGCTTAAGTTTGGCTTAAAGGCTTACTTTTTAGCATTTTTACTTGCTATTTTTTCTGCTTAAAATCTTCTCTTAGTACAGCTTTGCTCCTGCTGGAATCTGATCATCAAGAATCAAAACATTGAGTCCTTCTCTTCCTTCTACAAGGTGTGTAGCAGAGATGATCATACCACAAGAATCAATTCCCATCATCTTACGTGGTGGAAGGTTTGTGATTGCAAGTAATGTCTTTCCTACTAAGAATTCTGGCTCATAGTAATCGTGAATTCCGCTTAAAATCACACGATCTACGCCACTTCCGTCGTCTAATACAAACTTCAGAAGCTTCTTAGATTTTGGAACTGCTTCACATTCTTTAACCTTTACAGCACGGAAATCTGACTTGCTGAATGTATCGAAATCAACCATATCTTCGAATAATGGTTCTACTTCTACGTTAGAGAAATCGATCTCAACCTTCGCTGGTGCAGCTGTTTCTTCTACTGGAACAACTACTTTTGCAGCTACTGGAGTTGTCTGTGCAGCATTGTTTGCTTCGTTCTTAGCAGCGCCCTGTGACTTCATTGTCGGGAAAAGCAGCACGTCTCTGATCGCCTGGCTGTCAGTAAGAAGCATGCACATACGGTCGATTCCGAAGCCGATTCCACCTGTAGGAGGCATACCAAGCTCCAGAGCATGCATAAAGTCTTCATCTGTTGTGTTTGCTTCCTCATCTCCCTGCGCCAGAAGCTCTTCCTGAGCTTTAAAACGCTCGCGCTGGTCAATAGGATCGTTCAGCTCGGAATATGCATTTGCCATTTCCCATCCGTTCATAAAGAACTCAAAACGCTCTACATAATCCGGATTTTCCGGTTTTTTCTTTGTAAGCGGAGAAATCTCCACCGGATGATCCATAACAAAGGTAGGCTGGATCAGATGATCCTCTACAAACTCCTCAAAGAAGAGATTCAGGATATCGCCCTTCTTATGGCGCTCCTCATACTGTACATGATGCTCGTCCGCTGCTGCTCTTGCTTCTTCCAGGGTATGGATCTCATTGAAATCAACACCTGAATACTTTTTAACAGCATCAAGCATGGTAATTCTTTCAAACGGCTTGCCCAGATCCATCTCAATTCCGTTATAGGAAATCTTTGTTGTTCCCAGAACTGCCTGGGCAACATAACGGTAAAGATTTTCTGTCAGATCCATCATGCCGTGATAATCTGTATATGCCTGATAAAGCTCCATCAGTGTAAACTCCGGATTGTGACGGGTATCAAGACCCTCATTACGGAATACACGTCCGATCTCATATACTTTTTCAAGTCCGCCTACAATAAGGCGTTTCAGATAAAGCTCCAGAGAAATACGGAGCTTCAGATCCTCGTCAAGTGCATTGAAATGTGTTTCAAAAGGTCTTGCAGCGGCTCCGCCTGCATTGGAAACAAGCATAGGAGTTTCCACTTCCATAAATCCTTCGCCTGCCAGATAAGTACGGATAGCGCTTAAGATTTTGGAACGTTTGATAAATGTATCCTTTACTTCCGGATTCATGATAAGATCCACATATCTCTGACGATAACGAAGATCTGTGTTTGTCAGACCGTGGAATTTCTCCGGAAGAATCTGGAGGCTCTTGGACAGAAGAGTAACCTCTGCAGCATGAATAGAGATCTCGCCTGTTTTTGTGCGGAAAACCTCTCCTCTGATGCCGATCACATCACCTACGTCAAGTTTTTTGAAATCTTTATAAGCTTCTTCTCCCAGGCTGTCTCTTGCCACATAAGACTGGATGCTTCCCTCCAGATCCTGTACATGACAAAAAGAAGCTTTTCCCATTACACGTTTGGACATCATACGGCCCGCTATTGTAACTGTCTGACTTTCAAGCTCATCAAAATGATCTTTAATTTCCTGGCTATGATGTGTCACATCATATTTTACGATTTTGAAGGGATCTTTCCCGTTTGCCTGCAGATCTGCCAGTTTTTCCCGGCGTACCTTCAGCAACTGGTTCAGATCCTGTTCCTGCTGCTTCTTCTGCTCTGCCACTTCCGTGCCTCCTTGTTTTTGTAAATATTCTGCGTTTGCTTCCTTCGTGCTTTTCTTCCTTCCTCTCATCTCCGAAATTTCCCTGCTTCGCAGGAAAACGTCCTTGCGGACTTCCTATTTCGTCGATGTACGCTCGGGTGAAAGAAAATACTCACTTCGTTCGTGCTTTCTTTCCTTCCTCGCTACACGTTGCGCTGGATTTCCAGAACTTTGTACTTCATGATTCCCGCAGGCATTTCAACTTCCACAATATCCCCTGTATGAGCGCCGATCAGCGCTTTTCCTACCGGAGACTCATTGGAGATTTTGCCTTCCAGGCTGTTTGCCTCTGTGGAACCTACGATTTTTAATTCCATATCTTCTTCAAAGTCATAGTCATGGACTTTTACCTTACAGCCTACGCTGATACGGTCCAGATCCACCTCGTCCTCAACAACGACTTCTGCATTCTTCAGTATTTTTTCAATTTCTTCAATACGTGCTTCGATGTCTCTCTGTTCATCTTTCGCTGCATCATACTCTGCATTTTCCGAAAGATCGCCCTGCTCTCTGGCTTCTTTGATTTTTTCAGCTACTTCTTTTCTTTTTACTACCTTTAAATCATGCAGCTCTTCCTCTAACTTTTTAAGTCCTGCATAGGTTAGTAAGTTTTTCTTTTCTTCCATATTACCTTACTCCCTTTCAATATCCGTAGACTATTGGACATCAGCTCCCAGATACGTAATACCGCCCAAAAGGCAGTCTTATTCTAGGATATTCACAATTTCAGTATTATACCCAAATATATCTCTGTTGTCAAGCGGAAAAGCGCCCGATTCTCCCCTGTTTCAGGCAAAAATCCGGCGTTTTTTATTGCAGATTATTTCCCAGATTCTGTTCTGTCATGCGGTCCAGAAGCACTTCCAGCTCCTGATAGCTGGAAATAAGATTTGACTCTCTTCTGAGCCCGGCGCTGTGTCTCATGCCAGCCGTATACCAGGCCACATGCTTTCTCATTTCCCGGATTCCTGTAAACTCTCCTTTTTTCTCGATCTGCCAGCGTGCGTGACGCAGTATCACTTCCCGGATTTCCTCAGCGGATGGCCGCCCGAGCTTTTCCCCTGTAGAAAAATAATGGTTCATTTCTCTGAAAATCCAGGGATTTCCGCGAACTGCCCGCCCGATCATCACAGCGTCGCATCCGGTTTCTTTCAGCAAAGCTTCTGCTTTTTCCGGGGAATCCACATCTCCGTTTCCAATTACCGGAACCGAAACTGCTTCCTTGATTCTGCGTATTGTATCCCAGTCTGCATGTCCGGAATAATACTGCTGTCTTGTTCTTCCGTGGACTGCAATGGCGGCTGCACCGGAATCTTCCATGATCTTTGCAATTTCTACCGGATCTACAGGAAATCCTTCAAACCCGATTCTCATTTTTGCTGTTACAGGCTTTTTAACCGCGCCGGAAACAGCAGTCACGATTTTTCTGATCAGTTCCGGATTTTTCAAAAGAGCAGAACCCTCTCCATTATTTACAACCTTCGGAACCGGACAGCCCATATTAATGTCCAGAATATCAAAAGGCTGATCTTCAATACTTTTTGCCACCTCAGCCATCAGCTCCGGTTCACTGCCAAAAAGCTGAAGAGACACAGGATGCTCTGAAGGGTCGATCTCCATAAGAGCCGCTGTATTTTTATTATGAAAAGAAATTGCTTTTGCACTGACCATTTCTGTACAGAGAAGACCTGCCCCCTGTTCCTTGCAAAGTCTGCGAAACGGAAGATCCGTTACCCCTGCCATGGGTGCCAGCACAAAAGGATTTTCTATTTCAACCTGACCGATTTTCCACATCATATCCATAAATCAGTCTCCGTTTTCCACAGAATCCACAGCTTTTCCCTCTGAATCTTCGGATTTATCTTCTGTTTTCTCATCCTCCGGCGCTTCCCCAAGGAAAAATACGCGGTAATACATTTCCAGAGATTCCAGAAGCTCTCTTTTTTCGCTCTGAATCTGCTTGATCTTTAAAACGCTTCCGATTTCATCATACATGGCATCTGCATCAAGCGCCTCTGTCTTAAACTGAAGATTTCCCTCTTCATCAAACTCCAGTGTCAGAATTCCTCCGATATCCTCTGTATAAAGAACACACATGATCTGCAGTTCCTGTTTTACCGCATCCGGCAGAGAACTGAAATCCTGATTAAAATAATACTTCTGCTCATAAGCGCTGGCGCCGCAGAGCACAATTTTATCCTGATACATTCCTGAATATTCCTCCTGATGTTTCTCTTATTTCGTTAGCGTTCACAGTAACCTGGTCAAAATACATTCCAACTCACTCTCGATGCTGACATTTTGCCCTGTATGTCTGGGGATTTTGGCAATACATGCCAAAACACCTGACGGAATAGTACCGTGTGAGCAGTAATGACTTATCCCTGTACCATTTACAGAATATGTCTCTTCTGTACGCATCTGAAAACAACATTACACATAGCTGTACAAACCTCTTACCGACACCTCGCCGGCACGGACGGTCTGTATTGTACCCTGTTCGTCCTTTACCAGAAGCTCTCCCTGTTCATTAATTCCCAGGGCCGTTCCCTCCCAGGGCTGATTCGGATCAAGAATACGGACAGGCTGATTCCTGTTTGCCAGAAGCTTATTATATTCTTCCACCATTCCGGAAAGGCTGCAGGTCCGGATAAACGTCTCATAATTTTCTTCAAAACATTCCAGCACCTGAGCCAGAATCTGAATCCGGTCATATGTCTTTCCGGTTTCCAGATAAAGAGAAGTCGCTTTGTCCTGAAGCTCAGACGGTATTTCTTTTAAATTCACGTTAATCCCCACACCAATAACAACTTCCCGTATCTTAGCCCCGTTCAATCCCATTTCTGTAAGAATTCCACAGATTTTTCTTCGGGACATTACCACATCATTAGGCCACTTAATCGAAACCTCTATTCCGGTTTTCTGCATTGCCTGAGCTACGCTCAGCCCCATCACTACAGTCAGCATTGAGGCGTACCCGGGTTCAAACTCAGGCTTCAGAAGAAGAGACATCATAACAGAACTTCCTTCCGGCGCCTGCCAGCGTCTTCCCAGACGGCCTTTGCCCGCGCTCTGAAATTCTGCCACAGCCAGCGTTCCATGAGGCGCGCCTTCCTGAGACAGTCTTTTTGCCCATTCATTGGTAGAATCTGTTTCTTTTGCAAAATGGACGGTTTTGCCCGCCCATTTTGTCCTGATTTCTTTTAAAATTGTTTCCTGATCATACATTATCTGTTCTCCGGCTCTCCCAGAGTTGCAACCATTACAGCTTTAATCGTATGCATACGGTTCTCTGCCTCGTCAAATACAAGAGACTGTGAGGATTCAAACACCTCGTCAGTTACCTCCATGTCTGTCAGATTAAAGCGTTCGCCCATTTCCTTTCCGATCTTTGTTTTAAGATCATGAAAAGCAGGAAGACAGTGAAGGAAAATTGCCTTCTCTCCGGCATTTTTCATAACTTCCTTTGTTACCTTATAAGGAGTCAGATCACGAATGCGCTCTTCCCATACCTCATCAGGCTCTCCCATGGATACCCATACATCTGTATAAATTACATCTGCATTTCTGGTTCCCTCTTCTACATTTTCTGTAAGGGTAATACTTCCGCCTGACTCTGCAGCATAGGTGCGGCAAAGCTCTACAAGCTCCTTATTTGGGAAATATTTTTCAGTGGTGCAGGCAACAAAGTGCATTCCCAGCTTCGCGCAGGCGATCATAAGAGAATTTCCCATATTATAACGGGCATCTCCCATGTATACAAGACGGATTCCTTTCAGTTCCCCAAAGTGCTCGCGGATAGTAAGCATATCAGCCAGCATCTGTGTCGGGTGATACTCATTGGTCAGACCGTTCCATACCGGTACTCCCGCATGAGCGGCAAGCTCCTCAACAATTTCCTGTCCAAAGCCTCTGTACTCAATTCCATCGTACATTCTGCCAAGAACTCTGGCTGTGTCTGCAATACTTTCTTTTTTGCCGATCTGGGAGCCTGAAGGATCCAGATACGTGCTTCCCATACCAAGATCATGAGCAGCTACTTCAAAAGCACATCTGGTTCTTGTACTTGTTTTTTCAAAAATAAGCGCAATATTTTTTCCTTTGTAATACTCATGAAGCTCTCCGGCCTTTTTCTTTGCTTTCAGATCTGCTGCCAGATCAATAAGATAGCGGATCTCATCCGGTGTAAAATCCTTCAGTGTCAGGAAATTCCGTCCCTTTAAATTCATAATAACCTCTCCTCTTTTATCTGATTGCTCCTGTAAAAAATTCAGATCATTCCTGATCCGGAACTATTTTCTCCAGAAGCTCTTTTTTATCATCTGTAACAAATTCCTTCAGAGATGTGGCAAGACCTGCCAGTCCCTGGATTTCGGAAGGAATAATGATCTTTGTTGCTCTGCCGTCTGCAGCCTTTGTAAACGCTTCCAGACTTTTCAGAGTAAGAACTGCCTGATCGGCTCCTGCTTCACGGATCATTCGGATACCTTCTGCATTGGCATTCTGAACTTTAAGAACTGCCTCAGCCTGACCTTCAGCTTCACGGATCATACGCTCCTTCTGTGCCTCGGCGCGAAGGATAGCCGCCTGCTTCTCTGCCTCTGCGTCAAGGATCGCAGACTGTTTTTTACCTTCCGCCACAAGGATCGTAGATCTCTTTTCGCCCTCTGCAATAAGGATCGCTTCACGGCGTTCACGCTCTGCCTTCATCTGTTTTTCCATTGCATCCTGGATTGCTGCGGGAGGAATGATGTTTTTCAGTTCTACTCGGTTGACCTTAATACCCCATGGGTCTGTAGCCACATCAAGAGACGCCCGCATTCTGGTATTGATCACTTCACGGGAAGTCAGTGTCTCATCCAGTTCCATATCACCGATAATATTACGGAGTGTTGTTGCAGAAAGATTTTCGATAGCCATGATCGGATTTTCCACACCGTAGGCAAAAAGCTTCGGATCTGTGATCTGGAAAAACACAACCGTGTCAATCTGCATTGTTACATTATCTTTGGTGATTACGGGCTGCGGCGGAAAATCCACTACCTGCTCCTTTAAATTAACCTTACGGGCCACACGCTCGATAAAAGGCATTTTAAAATGGATACCCGTATTCCATGTTGTTTTATATGCGCCAAGACGTTCCAGAACAATAGCATATGCCTGGGGAACGATCTTAATGCAGGATGCCGCAACCAGCAGCGCAATGATTCCTACAATAACAATAAAAACAAGAAATGACATAACTAACCCTCCTTTACTTCCTCTACAATAAGTTTCACACCCTGTACCTCTTTGATCACCACCACTGCCTTTTCCGGAATCTTCATTTCATCAGATTCTGTTCTTGCCATCCATTCCACATCTCCCACCTTCACCTGTCCGGTCTGGTCCAGGTTACTGATTTTCTGGATAACAACAGCCTTTTCTCCGATCAGTCTGTTTACATTAGTCCGCTCTACGCCTCTGTTCATATACCGTACCGCCAGAGGTCTGGTAAAAATCAGAAGTATCACCGACACGGCAAAAAACAGGATCCACTGAACTGCCTGACTGGCCCCCAGACCTGAGGCAACTGCTGCAACTAAAGCGCCACCTGCAAACCAGATGGTTGTCAGTCCCACAGTAACTGCTTCAATAACCAGAAAAAGCGCCACAATTCCAAGCCACATGAATGGTTCCATAACAAACTCCATGAAATTCCTCCCTTCCGTAAAGCATTTCAAGAGGTATGCTTAACCTCTCCGCTGTCTTGCCGCCTCATACATCAGTATCCCGGCAGCCATAGCTGCATTCAGAGATTCCACCTGACCGCACATGGGAATCCGTATCAGACAGTCTGCCGCTTCTGCCGCTTCTTCTGTCAGTCCCTTTCCCTCATTTCCTATGAGAAAAGCAGTTCCCCCTGTATAGTCTTCCTCATGATAGGCATTTTTACCCTGCAAATGAGCGGCAAAAAACCGAATTTTCCTGTCCCGGAGCATCTCTTTCAGGGATACCACATCTTCCACATACACAAAGGGCATTCTGTATACTGATCCCATTGTAGCACGGATCACTTTGGGATTTGTAATATCCACACAAGTTTTTGTAAGAAAAATACCATCCACGCCAGCGCCCTCCGCTGTACGGAAAATGGTTCCCGCATTTCCCGGATCCTGCAGATCCTCCAGAACCATGATCAGAGGTTTCTTCCCTTTCAGAATATCTTCAGGCTCATAAGACGGCTTACGAAGAACAGTCATAACTCCCTGAGGTGTCTGTGTATCACTCATCTGTCTGAAAACAGAATCTGTTACCGCCTCCCATTCTGTCCGGGAAGCTTTTTCCATCACCTCAGTGTCCTGTTTTTCCACAGTCTCTGACACATAAACCTTTTCAATCCAGTGAAGAGGCGCCTCCAGAAACATCTTTCTGCCTTCTGCAATAAAAAGTCCCTGTTCCCGTCTTGCCTTCGCCTTCTGATTCAGTTTAATGATATTTTTTACCTGATTATTCTGTAAACTGGTGATCATGGAACTCTCCTTTTTATACACAATAGAGGCCGCCTGACGGTAGCCTCCGTTGTATCATAATTTATTTATTTTTTTGCATGTTTATCATAGTTATGAGAAAGTGAATTGCAGATTTCCCACATATATGGAGAAACATCTTTTTTCATTGCAAGAGCTTCATTGATATCAAAATCAACAAACTCTCCGTGACGATAGCCTACAACACGGCAGTTTTTGCCCGCAACAAGAAGATCGACTGCAAGCGCACCCAGCATAGACGCATATACACGGTCCTTACATGTAGGGCTTCCGCCTCTCTGCATGTGACCCAGGATAGTTGCCCGTGTCTCGATTCCTGTAGCTGCTTCAATACGTTTTGCCATAGCTTCAGAATGACCGATACCCTCTGCATTGATAATAATGTGATGTTTCTTACCTGCCTTACGGCTGGCAATAATATTATTGATCAGTTTCTGCTCATCATAATCATATTTTTCCGGAATCAGAACGTCCTCTGCGCCATTGGCAATACCGCACCACATTGCAAGGTAGCCTGCGTTACGTCCCATAACCTCAATGATACTGCATCTCTCATGAGAGGTAGAAGTATCACGCACCTTGTCAATAGCTTCCATTGCTGTATTTACAGCTGTATCAAAGCCAATTGTGTATTCGGTACATGCAATATCCAGGTCAATGGTTCCCGGTACGCCGATTGTGTTGATTCCAAGATTTGCAAGTTTCTGAGCTCCTGCAAAAGAACCGTCTCCACCGATAATAACAAGACCATCGATTCCATGCTTTCTGCAGATCTCAGCGCCGCGCTGCTGTCCCTCTGCTGTACGGAATTCTGAACAGCGTGCAGTATACAGGATTGTACCGCCGCGCTCAATTGTATCAGACACATCTTTGGCAGACATATCTACAATTTCTTCATTTAACAGACCATTATATCCTTTATAAATACCCTTTACATTTAATCCGCTGCTCAGTCCTCTTCTTACAACAGCACGGATCGCAGCATTCATTCCCGGCGCATCTCCTCCACTGGTCAGTACACCGATGGTTTTTATCGTTTTTTCTGCCATGATTTCATTCCTCCATCTTCCGGATTTTCTGCTTTCGGCGCAAAAAACCCCATCTGTTTTACACATATTCGGTTTATAGTTTATAGCATTTTCAGAAGTTTTTCAATACTCTTTCCAAAAGTAAGTATGAATTTTTCGCCTTAAACATTATGTTTTTGCAATGCTGATTATTTTGATCCAAAACAAAAAATAAGGTAATATACTTCCAACTGTACAAGCCAACAGACCTTAAAGTTTTGCGTATCATTCTCATGTGTGCTGTGATATAATTTTATTGCTGCCGAACCTCCAGCAGGAAGGAGGTGCTGTTCATGTTTGAAATCATTATCTCATTTCTTGTTTCTGTCACAGCAGGTATAGCCAGCTACTATATCTGCAAATGGCTGGACAGAAACAAAAGGCAGTAACAGCCTAAAGGTCTAAGCCGCCTTACATAAATGGAACAGAAAACCCCGGAAGTGGTCGAGACTTCCGGGGTTTTCGTTTTTTGCTCATGCTTGATTATCTCATTTCTTAGCTACTGTTAGCATATGCTATTCTGAGTAAAAAGTCAACCTTATTTTCAGGGAATGTTCTGGTATCATTCTAGTATCACAGCATATCAAAAATATTGGATTTTCCACATTTTCAAAAGTTTTTCAATACTCTTTCCACAACTTTAACATTGGAGCTGCCATATTTTGCCTTCATCTCTTCTGTCCAGGAATCCGTGATCTGCACGTGATATCCTGCCGGAAGCCTCTTCATGGCATTGACATCCTTCAGATAGATCACAACACTGCTGTTTCCCGGCACCGAACGCAGATTTCTCAGAAGCTCTTCCTCATTTTTTCCATAATCATCCCTGTCCTTAAACTGGATCCATACTTCTTTTGGCATTTCGTCAAAGGAACGTACTTTTTCCAGAATCAGCTTGGACGCCCTGTCATCACCTGCATCCACATGTCCCTGAACAAAGACTCTTGCATCCTCATTCAGATATTTCTGCCATTTTTCATAATCTCTGGGGAAAACAACAACTTCTACTGTTCCCACCAGATCTTCCAGGGTAAAAAACGCCATGACCTTGTTAGTTTTTGTATATTTGATTGTTTTATCCGCGATCATTCCGCCTACGATCACTTTCTGACCGTCTGGGATCCCTGGGATCCCGCCTTCTTCATCCGCCTGGAAATCTGTTGTTTTTGCAGAGATCATTTTTTCCATCATACTGCTGTAACGCTCCAGAGGATGTCCGCTGAGGTAAATACCAAGAACCTCCTTTTCATAGGAAAGCAGGGTATCCTTATCATATTCTCCCACATCAGGCATACGGATCTCAAAATCTTTTTTTACATCCTCTTCCGCAAAGTCAAAAAGGCTCATCTGTCCGGCAACGGTATTCTTTTTGTCCTGGGCAATACTGTCCACGATCTGTGCGTAAACGGTCATTTTCTGTCTTCGGTTGCCTTCCAGACAGTCAACTGCTCCTGCTTTGATAAAATTCTCTATAGCCCTTTTATTCACAACTCCTGTCAGCCTCTGAATAAAATCCTTCAGCGACAGATACGGGCCTCTGTTTTCACGTTCCTCCACAAGAGCCTCGATCACAGGCCGTCCCACGCTTTTGATGGCAGATAGTCCATAACGGATTGCTCCATTATCCACGGAAAATCCATAGATACCTCTGTTTACATCAGGAGGAAGAATCCTGATATTCATCTGGCGGCATACCTGAATATACTCAGAAACCTTATTGGGCATTTCTATTACAGACGTCATAAGCGCCGCCATAAATTCTACCGGATAATAATACTTCAGATAAGCAGTCTGATAGGAAACCACAGCATAAGCTGCCGCATGAGATTTATTAAACGCATATTTTGCAAAATCGATCATGTCATCATAAATCTTATTGGCTACGTTTTCCGGAATCCCATTGGCAATACAGCCCGGAACTCCTTCCTCCGGATTTCCGTACACAAAATTCTGCCGTTCTTTTTCCATAACAGAAGCCTTTTTCTTTGACATGGCGCGGCGCACAAGATCGCTTCGTCCCAGAGTGTAACCAGCCAGATTCCGGACGATCTGCATAACCTGCTCCTGATACACAATACAACCGTAAGTAGGTTTCAGAATGGGTTCCAGCTGGGGGCAGTCATAGCTGATGGTATCCGGTCGGTTTTTGCCCCGGATATACTGAGGAATAAAATCCATCGGCCCCGGCCGGTAAAGGGAAATACCGGCGATCACGTCCTCAAGGCTTTGCGGCTTCAGCTCCTTCATGAAGTTTTTCATTCCCGCACTTTCCAGCTGAAACACACCGTCTGATCTTCCTGTCCCCAGAGAATCCAGAACCTTTTTATCATTGTAATCGATCTGCTGCATATCCAGAAGTTTTCCAGTTGTCCTCTCGATCTGATGAACAGCATTCTGAATGACAGTCAGCGTACGAAGCCCCAGAAAATCCATTTTCAGAAGTCCCAGTTCTTCCAGTGTAGTCATAGTAAACTGTGTGGTAATAGAGCCGTCCTGCGCTCTGGATAAAGGTACGTACTCATCCACATCCTTCTGGCTGATCACCACACCTGCCGCATGCATGGACGTATGCCTTGGAAGCCCCTCCAGACGTTTTGCCGTATCGATCAGCCCGTGGATATCCTCCTGCTCTTCATAAGCTTTGCGAAGCTCAGGATTCATCTGAAGAGCCTTGTCTATTGTAATATTCAATTCCTGTGGAATCATTTTGGCAATGGCGTCTACCTGAGCATAAGGCAAATCAAGCACCCTGCCAACGTCACGGATCACACCTCTGGCAGCCAGTGTTCCAAAGGTTACAATCTGAACCACCCGGTCTTTTCCATATTTCCGAACAACATAATCAATGACCTCCTGCCTTCTCTCAAAGCAGAAGTCCACGTCAATATCAGGCATGGAAACTCGTTCCGGATTCAGAAATCTCTCAAAAAGAAGGTCATAACGGATGGGGTCAAGCTGGGTAATTCCCAGAGTATAGGCCACAAGACTTCCTGCCGCAGAGCCCCGCCCCGGCCCTACCATAATGTCATTGTCACGGGCATATTTGATAAAATCCCATACAATAAGGAAATAATCCACATAACCCATGTTTTTAATAGTAGAAAGCTCATAGTCAAGGCGTTCCCGAAGTTCCCGGGTAACAGGCTGATAGCGTTCCTCAAGTCCCTCAAAACAGAGCTTGTTCAGGTATTCCCAGGAAGTATAGCCTTCCGGCACGTCATACTTGGGAAGTTTTGTCACCCCAAATTCGATTTCCACATGACATCTTTCTGCAATCTTATGAGTATTTTCCAGCGCCTCTGTGGCATAAGGGAACAGCATTTCCATCTCCTGAGGAGATTTCACATAATACTGTCCTCCTTCATATCTCATACGGTTTTCATCTGCCAGCTTCTTTCCTGTCTGAAGACACAGCAGAACATCATGAGGCTGGGCATCCTCCGCCAGAGTGTAATGCACGTCATTTGTCACTACCAGATCGATCCCTGTTTCTTTGTGCATTTTAAGAAGCTGCTGATTTACAGTCTGCTGCTGAGGAATCCCATGATCCTGCATTTCCAGAAAGAAATTTCCCTTTCCAAAAATATCCTGATACCGAAGCGCGGCAGCTTTTGCATCCTCGTACATTCCTCTTGTAAGATATTTGGCCACCTCGCCTGCCAGGCAGGCGCTGAGAGCAATAATTCCCTCATGGTACTTTTCCAAAACCTCAATATCTACCCTGGGTTTATAATAAAAGCCTTCTACAAAGCCTTTGGAAACAATCTTCATCAGATTGCTGTAGCCCTGATTATTTTCTGCAAGAAGCACCAGATGATAATAACGGTCCTCACCGCTTCCTGCTTCTCTGTCGAACCGGGACCCCGGCGCCACATAAACCTCGCAGCCCAGAATGGGATTGATCCCTGCTGCCTTTGCAGCCCTGTAAAAATCAATCACTCCATACATAACGCCATGATCCGTAATAGCCGCACTGTCCATCCCCAGCTCTTTTACACGAGCCACATATTCCTGGATCTTATTGGAACCGTCCAGAAGGCTGTATTCTGTATGAACATGAAGATGTGTAAAATTCATAATCTGCTCCTTATTTCTTTGTCTGATAAATCCTCCGGTCTCTGATCTCAATCTTTCCTTCTTTCAGAAGATGGCCTACCGCTCTCTTAAAAGCGTTTTTGCTGAGCCCGAATTCTCTTTTTATCACCTCCGGTGATGCCTTATCGTCAAACGGCAGCACACCTGCAAACTCTTCAATGATCTGAAGAACGCTTTCCGCATCCTCATTGATCTGAATATAAGCTTTCTGGCGATCGGACACATTCAGCTTGCCGTCTTCCTTAACTGCAGAAACACGAAGATCCATAACAGTTCCCGGACGATATTTTCCCGCAGCCTCCCTTGCAGGGATCAATGCGGAAAATCTGTCGTCAACTGCCACAAACACACCAAAATTATCACTTACCTGATAGATACGTCCCCTTACCTGATCTCCTTCTTTATAAGGAGATTTTTTCTCAAGATATGGGTACACCTTCATTGTTGCACACAGACGGCTGCTTTTGTCCACATAAAGGGCTACCAGACATTCCTGTCCTTCTCTTACCCGGACAGTCTGCTCATGATAAGGGAGAAGCAGATCCTTCTCCAGTCCCCAGTCAAGAAAAGCGCCGATTCTTGTTACCTGGCGCACCTTCAGAACAGCAGTCTGACCTACTGTAAGCACAGGTTCCCTTGTTGTGGCAATCAGACGGTCCTGTGAATCTTTATAAATAAATACTTCCAGGCAGTCGCCTTCTTTCGTTCCCTGAGGTACCTGCTTTACCGGAAGAAGTACACGGCTTTTCGCATCCGCCTCCTTATTTTCTGCCAGATAAACTCCAAATTCTACGGTTTTTACTACAAGGAGCTTCTGTTTCTTTCCTATTTCTATCATTATAATCCTCCAAAATATGCTTCTGAATATCTTTCTTACGCATCTGATACAAACCAGCAGCTTTATGAGTGTTATTGTATCATAAAACATCTTTAAATAACAGAAAAAACTGCCGTTTCCGGCAGTCTCTACTTCTTCTCCTGAAATTCCAGCAAGGATGCAACATCCACTCCAAGAACTTTTGCAAATACAAACAACTCATAATCCGCAACGAATCTTGTTCCGCTTTCTATTCTGCTGATGCTGTCCCGTTCCAGCATCACTCCCTCTACCTGAACCCTTGCCGCCAGATCATTCTGGGACATGCGGTTCTTTACTCGCAGTTGACGAATCATGTCGCCGCTGACATTTTTCTTTCCCTGATAATCGTAAATCTTCATGTATGCAAGCTCCCCGATATGTGGTAATCTTCAGTAATTTTCCTGACATTACCACACATATCCCGGAAAGATATGCTAAAGTTCAGCAGATAGAAAGTTTTTTATTATTTGCTTTTATTCTTGCTATCAATATATAAACCCCAAATTTTTTTCAATACAAAAATATAGCAGAAATTTACGCCACAAAATTATGCATAATATACAAATATCAAAAAAATTATGCAAACTCTATTGACAAAAACAAACAAAGAATATATGATATAAACATCATTTGAGAACGTTCTCAATTATCAGACAAAAATTAGGCGTTTATTTTTTTAGAAATATTTGAGAACGTTCTCAAATAATCTGAGGTGAACAATATGGGTGAAGATCGAGCTATTACAATTGATGATGTGGCAAGGTTAGCTGGCGTTTCCAGGGCAACCGCAGGGCGCGTTGTGGGAAATTATGGAAGTGTATCTGAAAAAGCTAAAGAAAGAGTTCTGGAAGCTGTTAGACAATTAGATTATCAACCAAATCTTATCGCCAGAGGTCTTAGATCACAGTCAACGAAGACAATCGCAGTTGTTATTGGAAGTATCAGAAATACATATTCTACAGCATTAGTATATGCAGTGGAGAAGGAAGCTCAGAAGAAGGGCTATAATGTTCTGATATGTACAACGCATGAAGATATAGAAAAAGAACTGAAGCATCTCAAAGATCTGAACAGCAAAAAAGTAGATGGTGTAATTCTTATGTCAGCATACAGAGCTGATGGCAGTATGGATGAAAAATACAGAGAATTTTATATAGGAAAGCTGCCAATCGTTTTTGTAGACCGAAATATACCAGGAATCAATCGAGATGTGATACAGAGCGAAAATTTTGACGCTTCTTATAAAGCGACACAGTATCTTTTGAATATGGGACATAAAAAAATCGGTATTATTGCCACATCGAATTTCTCTACAGTTCAGGAACGCATTAAGGGATATAGAGCAGCTCTCACAGATGCAAAAGTAAAATTTGATGAAGCACTGATAGCCAGTGTAGATGAGCTTTCAGATAAAATGAGCAGAAAAGTCTGCCATAACTTCCTGAAAGAACATTCAGATGTTACCGCATTATATATTTTAAATAATAGTCTTTGCAGTGGAGTTTTACTGGATTTAAAAGAAAGACATATGAAAATTCCGCAGGATATTTCACTTCTGGTGTGGGATGATGAGGAATATAATGAACTTTTGGATATTACAACAATTGAACAGCCAATTACTGAAATTGGAAAACAGGCTACCAGACGTTTATTTGAATTAATTGGTGAACCAGAAGAAACCATTGATTATGAATGCAAGAAGTTGAATCCAGAGCTTATTATTCGCAAATCATGTACAGTGCCTAATCAAAGTAAGTAATTCCATAAGGATTACATATAAAAATAAGTTATAAAAAAGGAGGAAGAAAAATGGATTTAATTATGGGAATGAACAGTGGATCCTCATTTGATGGAATTGATGTGATTCTGGCTGAAACTGAAATGGCTGAAGATGGATTCCCAAAGGCACCGCGTTTTATTTGTGGAGGGTCTTATGAATGGCCAAAGGAAGTTGCAGATATTGTCCAGAATGCATTTGTCAACAAAGTGGATATGGTTGGACTGAATCGTCTTAACTATCTGTGTGGAGCTGTATTTGCAGAAAAAGCAGCGCAATTTATGAGGGAAAATAAAATTGATTCAAAAGAGATAAAGGTTCTGGGATTGGATACACAGACAATATATCAGGAACAGCCAAATCATGCAGCAATTACTAATATGACAATAGAGGAAAAAGACAATTGGGTAGGACGTTGGTTATCAGGAAATTATCCCTGTGGAACCCAAATGGGTGACACATCTGTTATTGCTAATTTGATAGATATTGATACAGTTACCCATTTCCGTCCGGCAGATCATGCTTCTGGTGGTGCAGCGGCACCTTTGATGCCATACTTGGATTACATTCTTTTCAGAGATAAACCGGGATATACGATGACATTAAATATTGGGGGGATTGCAAATCTTCATGTTGCAAATGCAGACAGACGAAGAATGTTTGGATTTGATACAGGTCCAGGAAACATTATTTCAAATTATATGTGCAAAGTATTATTGGGACTGGAATATGATAAGGATGGTGTAATTGCGGCATCCGGTAAAGTGGACGCGAGTCTGATGGACCATTTTATGAAGCATCCATTCTGGGACAGACCTGTACCTCGTTCCGGATGGTCTCAGGATTACAGTGAAGAATATATTAAGGCAACTATTCAGAAATTCAGTTTCTTACCAAAAGAAGATCTCCTTGCTACCGCATGTGCATTTACAGGTGAAGCAGTTGCAAGAAGCATGAAAGAAAATGTACCAGAGGATATTATCAAATCTACCGACAAACTTTATGCAAGTGGTGGTGGTGTTAAAAATCCTCAGATCATGAAAGAAATCCAGAAAAGAGTTCCTGGTAATATCAAAGTAACAACCTCTGCTGAAATCGGCATTCCGCCGGAATACAAAGAAGCAATAAAGTTTGCGACCATTGCTTATTCAACGATTCATTGCGTACCAGGCAATATTCCAGCAGCAGGTCATGCATCACAGTATGCGATTCTGGGAAAAATCGCAGTAGCACCTCATCATATCAAAGGTGGTCCAAAACTGTAAACACATGTTTATCATAACATGGAAATTAATAATAATCTATAAAAATTACCATAAATTGGAGGAAATACATATGAAAAAAAAATTTATTAGCATTTTATGTACAGCAGCTATAGCAACATCGCTTTTTACAGGCGCAACTGTTGTCTCAGCAGCAGAAAATAAAGAGGCGAAAGACATTACAATTGGTGTGTCTTTTGGACAGAATGTACACCCATTTTTTGTGGCAATGCAGAAGGGTATCGAACAGGCATGTACAGATCTTGGGGTTGAAAACTGCAATATTCTTGCAGCAGACAGTTCTCTGGAAACACAAGTTTCACAGATTGAAAATCTGGTTACCAAGGGATGTGATGTCCTTCTTCTGAATCCGTATGATTCTGATGGTGTGGTAAATGCTGTACAGGCTGCAGCAGAAAAAGGTGTTGGCATATTTACTATGGATGTCGACTGCGAAGGCTCTACATCATTTGTAGCTTCTGATAACTATAAAGTAGGTGAAATGCTGGCAGATGCAGTAATTGAGCAACTGGATGGAAAAGGAAAAATTGCCATTATTGATGGTATTACTGTAACATCTCTGAAAGACAGAACAGAGGGATTTATGGATAAAATCAAAGACACAGACATTGAGGTTGTTGCAGAACAGCAGACCGCACATGCAAGGGATACCGCACTGGCGTCGGCAGAAAACATTCTCCAAGCAAACCCAGATATAGATGCATTTGTAGGTGTTAATGAAAACTCAGGAATGGCTATCTTAAGTGCAGCAACTTCTGCAGGTCTGAATAATCTTTATATCACAACCGTAGATGCAACCGCGGAAAATATGACAGCAATTCGTGATGAAAAAGTAGCAATTGGTGTTTCTCAGGATCCATATAAAATGGGGTATACAGCTGTAGAGCAGGCAATCAAATGGTGCCAGGGGGAAGAAACCGAAAAGTTTATCGAGGTTCCGGTAGAGTACATGGATAAAGATAATATTCAGGATTTCATCGACCGCGAAAAGGGATATGGAGTTGAAGTAGAATAAGATATTCTCATGTTAATAAGAAACCATCTGCATAAAGCAGGTGGTTTCTTAGAAAAGGGGTGAAGATCAAATGACGTCTCAGACAATCGTAAAGATGGAAGGTATATCTAAAGCTTTTGCAGGAATTAAAGCTTTGGACAATGTGCAGATAGATCTCCGGCAGGGTGAAATACATGCATTAATGGGTGAAAATGGTGCGGGAAAATCCACACTTATGAAAATTATGACAGGAGTATACAGCAGAGACAGTGGAAAGATGTATCTTCAGAACACATCGTCACAGCAGCTGGAAGAGGTAGAAATCAAATCGCCTCTTGCAGCGCAGAAATTAGGTCTTAGTATGGTGTTTCAGGAATTTAACCTTCTTGAAAATATGAATATTGCAGAAAATATTTTCATAGGCAGAGAACCATTAGAACCAGGTCGTACAGTAGATAAAAAACAGCTTCTTCAAAATGCAGTGACAGAACTGAAAAAGGTAAATCTGAATATAGACCCAAGTACTGAAGTATCAAAGTTAAGTTGTGGTCAGAAACAATGTGTAGAAATTGCAAAAGCATTATCTTTTCATGCACGAGTAGTGGTGTTTGATGAACCAACAGCAAGCCTATCTGAAAAAGAATCTCAGACATTATTTAAACTAATTAAAGATTTGAAAGCCAAAGGAGTGTGTATTGTTTACATATCTCATAGAATGGAAGAAGTTTTTGAACTTTCTGATCGAATTACAGTATTTCGAAATGGAAAATATATTGACACAGTCAATACAAAAGATGTTCAGGAAAAAGATATTATTTCCATGATGATCGGTCATGAATTAAATATTGAAAAAAATTCCGGAAGCGAATTTGTAAATAAGAATAACGTTGTTCTTGAAGTAAAAAACATACAGGTATTTCCTGGAGCAAAACCAGTTAATTTCAAACTCTATGAAAAAGAAGTTCTTGGATTTTTTGGTCTTGTAGGTGCAGGAAGAACAGAACTTGCAAGAATTATTTTTGGCGTAGATCCAATCGGAGGCGGCGAAATTTATGTAGAAGGTGGAAAAGTCAAAATTTCCAGCCCAAAAGATGCGATTCAGGCAGGTATAGGTTTAGTTCCGGAAGATCGAAAAGGACTTGGCCTGGTTCTTGGAATGAGTATTAAAGATAACATGTTGATTTCTAAAATCGGACAGTTCAAAAACTCTCTTTTAGATAAAAAAGTACTGAAAAATATCACGGGAACATTTATTTCAGATCTTGGAATCAACCTTCGTAACGAAGAACAAGAAGTAAAAGAATTAAGTGGTGGAAATCAGCAGAAAGTCGTTATCGCAAAATGGCTTGCGATGGAACCCAATATTTTAATCATGGATGAACCTACTCGAGGAATTGATATTGGAGCAAAAAGTGAAATTTATAATTTGATGCGTAAAATGACAGAACAAGGAATGAGTATTATTATGATCTCTTCAGAAATGGCTGAAGTAATGCAGGTAAGCGACCGTATTCTTGTTATGCATGAAGGAAGTATTTCAGGGGAATTGACCGCAGAAGAAGTGACAAGAAATAATATTATGCAGGCCGCATTTGGAGGTGTAAAAAAATGAAGAAAAAGAAAATAAATATTAATGGATTAAGAGAACTTCTCTTAGTGGGAGTTGTACTTTTACTTTGCGTAGTATGGACAATTATGAACCCACAGTTTCTTTCTGTCAATAACATTACTAATATTTTAAGACAGGCATCTTTTACTGCCATTGCAGCAGTTGGAATGACAATGATCATTATTATTGGAGAAATTGATCTGTCAGCAGGATCGCTTGTCTGTGCAGCTGGTCTGGTAGGTGCGGTTGTGTGTAAAAACACCAATAGTGTACTGCTTGCAGTACTTGCAGCAATTCTTGTTGGTGCATTAGTTGGTCTTTGTAACGGAATTCTTTGTGCTGTAGGATGTCTTCCTGGTTTTATTGCTACTCTGGCAAGCATGACAATCCTTAGAGGCTTGGCATATATTATTACAGGTGGAAATTCAATTGTATGGTCAAATGATAACTTTACTAAAATTGGAACTGGTTATATAGGACCTGTACCGATTCCAGTTATTATCATGATCATTGCAATTATCTTTGGTGTTATGCTGACAACAAAATTCCGTTTTGGACGTTATATTTATGCGGTTGGCGGAAATATGGAAACAAGCCGCTGGTCAGGCATTCCAGTTGTAAAAGTGAAAATTCTTGTATATGTAATTATGGGTATACTTACTTCAATCGCCGGTCTGATCGTTACAACACGACTTGGATCAGGACAGCCATCAGCAGGTCTTAACTTTGAAATGGACTGTATCACAGCATCTGTTGTTGGTGGCACAAGCATGTCGGGTGGACGAGGTAAAGTAATGGGAACTGTTGTTGGTGTACTTCTCCTCACTGTTTTAACAAACGGCATGACCCTTGTGGGTATGAACACATATTGGCAACAAGTATTAAAAGGTGTAATTATTGTGGTATCAGTTCTTGCCGATACAAGAGGAAAAGCAAAATAAATATATCTTTTAATGTTAGAAGGACTATCGCAATCAAAAACGCGATAGCCCTTCTAATTTTTTATTTTACATTCTGTCCGTAATATGCATTTGCGCCGTGTTTTCTATAATAATGCTTGTCCTGAAGCTCCTGGGGAGCTGGCTTTACCTGTGGGTTAATAAGCTCGCATCGGCTTGCCATTTTTGCCACCTCTTCCAGAACTACTGCATTATGCACCGCCTCATGGGCATCCTTCCCCCAGGTAAAAGGACCATGATTTTTACAGAGAACTGCCGGAACAGCCTCATAATCCTTATCCTTAAAATAGTCGGCAATCAAAACGCCTGTATTTTTCTCGTAGGCCTCCTCAATTTCCTCTTTTGTCAGGTTGCGCACACAGGGAACCTCTCCGTAAATATAGTCTGCATGAGTTGTCCCATAACAGGGAATCCCTCTTCCAGCCTGAGCCCAGCTTGTTGCCCAGGAAGAATGCGTATGTACGATTCCTCCGATATTTGGAAATGCATTATACAGAACCACATGAGTGGCTGTATCAGAAGACGGATTATACTTTCCTTCTACCGTATTTCCCTGAAGGTCAACTACCACCATATCCTCCGGCGTCAGTTTGTCATAATCCACACCGCTTGGTTTAATCACAAATAATCCCTTTTCTCTGTCGATTCCGCTGACATTTCCCCACGTAAAGGTTACAAGTCCATATTTTGGCAGTTCCATGTTCGCCTTATAAACTTCCTCTTTTAATTTTTCCAGCATTGTTCTCTCCTCCTGAATAAGTTTTACGTTATTGTTCTCTCTACTCACAGTAACTTGGTCAAAACACATTCCAAATCACCCTCAGTGATGGCATTTTGCCCTGTATATCTCGGGATTTTGTCTTATACATATCAAAACGTCTCGCAGGATAATGCCATATGAACAATAACAATTTTACACCTAAAAAACACCTGCTTACAGTATATACCTTTCTTTATAGCAAGCCAATATATTTCTGGAAAATCCTATTTATTATACTGATCTCATAACTGTTCCCACGGTGCTATTCTGCCAGATGTTTTGGTGTGTATAGGTCAAAATCCCACTGATATAAAATCAATTCATCTAACGAGATAATTTTAATATCTTCGTATTCAGAAAATATTGCCTATAGAATATGATTATTAAACAGAGTATATATTTTTCAGGCATAGCAAACAAGTAAAACCGAGCTCCCCATAAAATACTGTAATTAATTACAAATCCTCTGATCTTCTACCTCACAAACTCCACTACCGCATACGGCTCTGCCTCTGTATCATTCAGTTTAATCACAATTTTATCCCCATCTACTGACTTTTCCGGACAGATCGTGTCGTGAAGCCGGGCCTGCTGCTTATATTCAGCCCGCATCTGTCTGATTTTAAAATCCACAGGAAGATAATCCATTGCCATCTGAATATACTGGCAGTTGTTTACATGGTGATTGGTATCCAGATGATGTTTCTGCACAGGAAAAGCTTCCTCTCCCGCAAAAGTCTCCGGCAGGATTATTTTTCTGGATGCATATTCCATATCCAGCTTTTCTTCCAGACCATATCCCTCTGTATATTCAGCACTGAGCTTGCAGGGCAGTCCGTTTTTCCCGTCAATAAACGTCCAGAACGTATTGGCGTAGGCAAGCCTCTCCCCTTCTGCTGTATCCATGGTAAAATTACGGAATCCCATAAATCCCCGGAATCCATAAGGCCATGTTGAAGTAACGATTTCTTCTCCCAGATACGGATAACGGTTTACAATCACCTGCCATGCAGAAAGTACCCAGAATTTATTTTTTTCCTTCAGAACCTTTACCCCAAGCCCTGCTGCCTCTGAATGGAAAGTACTGCAGTCCTGAAAATAATTCAGTATCCCAGGCAAAGTTAAAAGACCGTTTTCTCCGATTTCACTGTAGCGGACTCTTCCGCTGAAACTGTATGCCATATTACGTCCTCTTTTCTGTTTCAATACATTTTTTCTTAATTATATCCACTGAAACTATACACTGCAAGGGCAGATTTAACGTCACTGTTCACTACCTTCATAATAACTTGGTCAAAATGTATCCCCTGTCATCTTCGGCAATAGCATTTTTCCCTGTGTGTCGTGATCCTGGCATATCGATGCATCTTCATTTCTGTATACAAAAATCCCTTTCCGGCATCATCAGATATTTTTCTGAGTGCCAAAAAGGGATCCTTTTACTTTTTCTGCAAAATCTATAATTTATTTCGTTTTTTATTTATCATTTGCCATGAGAATCTCTTTTCCTGAAATTCCCGGCTCTGTCATATTTACAGGGTCAAGAACATGGTCAAGCTGCTCTTCATTTAAAAGTCCTTCTTTCAGGATCAGACTGCGGACAGACTCTCCTGTCCTGATTGCTTTTTTGGCAATGTCCGCAGCTTTCTGATATCCCACATGAGGACAGATCGCAGTAATGATTCCCACGCTGTTTTCTACCAGATACCGGCAGCGTGTCTCATTTGCTGTAATTCCTGTTACACAGTTATCCACAAATGTCTGAACCGCATAAGCCAGCGTATCAATAGACTGGAACATACAGTAAAATACAATAGGCTCAAATGCATTCAGCTCAAGCTGGCCCGCTTCTGCCGCCATAGTGATGGTCACGTCATTTCCGATGACATTAAATGCAACCTGATTGACCACCTCCGGAATAACCGGATTCACTTTGCCCGGCATAATAGAAGAGCCGTTCTGCTTAGCCGGAAGGTTAATCTCCCCAAAACCTGCTCTTGGTCCGGATGACATCAGGCGCAGATCGTTTGCAATCTTGGATAAAGTTACCGCGCAGGCTTTTACAGCTCCGGACACAGCCACAAACGGGTCAAGGTTCTGTGTTGCGTCTATCAGATCATAGGCCTGCACAAATTCCATATCAGAAACCTCTACCAGATTGGGAACGATTCTTCTGAGATATGCTTCATCTGCATTAATTCCTGTTCCCACAGCAGTTCCGCCCATATTGAGAGTGCACATTTCCTCCATCGCTCTGTCCATACGGTGGATATCACGCATAACTGCAACAGAATATGCATTAAATTCCTGGCCCAGACGAATGGGAACCGCATCCTGCATCTGTGTACGTCCCATTTTGATTACATGATCAAATTCCTTTGCCTTTGCACAAAGCGCTTTATGTAAACGAAGAAGTTCTTTTTTCAGGTTTTTCAGAAGTCTGAGAGAGGTCATCTTACCGGCTGTAGGAATTACGTCATTTGTAGACTGCCCACAGTTTACATCATCATTGGGATTAATGATGGAATAATCACCCTTTTCTCCTCCCAGAATCTCGATGGCGCGGTTGGCAATAACCTCATTTGCATTCATATTTAAGGAAGTTCCGGCGCCGCCCTGAATCGGATCTACAATAAAGTCACCGTGAAGCTTTCCTTCCAGAATCTCATCACAGGCCTGTACAATGGCTTTTGCCTTCTTTTTATCCAGCATACCGATCTCACAATTGGTAATTGCAGCCGCTTTTTTAATATACGCAAGACTGTTTATGATCTCAGGATGCATATTCAGCCCTGTGATATGAAAGTTCTCTGCTGCGCGGAGAGACTGCACTCCATAATACACATTCTGTGGAACATCCTTTGTTCCTATAGAATCCTTCTCTACACGATAATCCTGTTTCTTCTCTGCTTCCCCATTTTTGTTCATTGTTCTTCTCCCTTTGCATTTTTCCTGCTGTCTGATGAACGCAGGTTTTTATCCCATTAATCTTTTTTATTTGCTGCTAATTCCGGTGATTTTCACATAGATGCTGATTACCGTCCACTGTTCCTGGCTTTTTCCATCCAAAGTTCCTGCCGGACTGTCTTCGCTGATAAACCTTTATTAACAGCAGCCGATTTTGTGCCTGTTCATTTTCATTGTCCTCATTATAGTAATATGCTAATATATAATCAAATAC
>OLQG01000391.1_pt1 | contig 36917 bp, 31 predicted proteins | sample 1672221 | NCBI WGS metagenome assembly OLQG01 (sample SAMEA3136660, study PRJEB25190) | human gut metagenome | biome: human gut; feature: human-associated habitat; material: faeces | place: Austria | collected 2013
TACCAGATCCTGTCCCGTAATCAGACCGGATACGGTAATCGTCTCTCCAAAGAAATCATTGCGGATTGCATATACATGAACCACGAGACCCGGATATAGCTTCATCAGATGCTCTGCAAACTGACAAATCGTCGGATACGTCAGCTTACCGGTAGCAATAGTCAGCGTACGTTCCATTGGCTTTCCTTCCAGATGTTTCACCGCCTCTTCAAACTCTTCGATAAAGAGACGCATCATGCCTACACCATTTTCCAGCTGAATGTACCCGTCATACCGCTCTTCTTCCGGAAAATCACGTTCTGCGGTAATATACCATTCATCACTGGCGTGAATAAAATGAAGTCCGTATTCTTCATAGAACTTCTTCTGATAGCTCTCGATCAGGTCAATAACCGCTCCCGCCTCTTCTTTGGTATATAACTCCAATGGATATAACCCATCCCGGTATTTGGTAATACCTGCCGGAACGGCCGACACACTCCGCATAAATGGCAGATACTTTGACAGATCCTCAATACTTCTTCTCAGTTCATCCCCATCGTTAACGCCCTTACAGCATACAATCTGACCATTCATCTCCACATGTCCTTCATACAGCTGATCCAAATATTTTAATTTATCACCTGCAAACCGATTGTGAAGCATCTTACAGCGAAGTTCCGGATTGGTACTCTGCACCGATATATTGATCGGCGCAAGCTGCATATGAATAATGCGCTCTACATCTTTCTCCGACATATTGGTAAGCGTGATATAGTTTCCTTGCAGAAATGACAGTCTGGAATCGTCATCTTTAAAATACAGGGTCTCACGCATACCCGGGGGCATCTGATCGATAAAGCAGAAAATGCATTTATTACTACAAGATCTGTAATCGCTCATCAGCCCATTGTCAAACTCAATTCCCAGATCATCATCGTAATCCTTATCAATCTCCAGCAGCCATTCTTCTCCATCTGCCTTGCGGATCAGTACTTCGATATAATCATCTTTTATATAGTAACGATAATCAAATACATCTCCGATTTCCTGCTTATTAATCCGAAGCAGCACATCGCCCGGTTCAATTCCCATCTCCTCGGCAATTGAACCCGGATAGACTTCTTTGATCAAATGTTCATTCTTCTTCAACTTATTCTCCTTGCTTAATCGCATTGATAATGCGGTTCACCAGTCCCACTCTATGGAATGGTGTCATCAGATAAAATCCATCTGCAGCCCCACGCAGTGCTTCTGCAATATCCAGGCAAAGCGCTACTGCTGTATCCTCCGCCTCTTCACGGCTCATTTCTGGATCATATCGGTTCAGAATCTCATCATTTACATGAATGCCCGGCATCTCATTCTTCATAAATAGTGCATTTCTGTAGCTGACTAACGGCATCAGACCACAGATAATCTTCGCACCCGTCATCTCTTTCAGCTCGATCACTCTCTGTACATCTTCCTCTGAGAATATCGGCTGTGTCAGGAAATATGCACATCCTGCTTCCATCTTTTTACGCATTCTGCCGGAAATTGCCCGGATATTATTACCCGCATAATTAAGCGCACCGCCATAATACACCGGCTGATCCGGGAATATCTCTTCATTCATGTGCTGCAGATATTCCATAAAACGGATAGAGTTTACATCAAATACACCGGTAATCTTGCCACGGTTATCCGGTCCCACCGGATCTCCCGTGATCACGAGAAAATCGCGTATACCATTCGCATGTGCACCCAATATTTCTGAGCGAAGACCAATCAGGTTGCGGTCACGCATTGCCACATGCGGCATCACAGAAATGTCTGTCAGACGCTTTGCATAAACAGCCAAAAGTGCTGCATCTGCCCTGGATCTTGCCAATGGTGAATCCGATACCGTTATCATATCCACTCCATTTTCCTTTAATGCATAAACTCCCTTACTGAATTTATCCATCTGCGCATCAAACGGCGCATCCAGTTCAACTACAAACACCTTCTCGCCACGATCTAACTTGCTGATAAAATCAGTCGGTGCTGCATTACTTACACTCTCTCCATCCGCATTTTCCTCTACAACCTCTTTTGGTTGAGGTGCCTGTCCACCAAGTACTTTTTTCAATGCAGCAATATGTTCCGGTGTAGTACCACAACATCCACCTGCAATATTAATTCCCAGTGGGATCATGCGTTCCATCTGCTTCGCATAATACTCCGGATCATCTCCATAATGCATTCTGCCGCGGAGCTCCTGCTGATATCCGGCATTCGGAAGCACACTTAACATACATTCCTTTGGAAATGTCTGCTTCTCCAAAAGTTTCCGAAGATGTGCGGCACCTACGCCACAGTTAAATCCAAAGACATCGACCGTCTCCATCTGACCCAACTTATCAATAATCTCTTTCATTCCAAATCCATACTGGGTATATCCGGATGGATTCAAAGAAAACTGAACGATCACGACGGACTCTTCACACTGACTCTTACAATATTCTGATAATGGCTGAACCCATTTTAATTCCAACATCGTCTCGAATACAAAAATGTGAATGCCTTCTGCCAGCATCGAATTTATAAGGAACTGATATTCCTTTATCGTATTCTCATCATCTTCTGTCACCGTCTGGCGGATTGGTCCGATCGATGCAGCAATTTCCACTTCACGACTGGATTCTGCTACCGCCTGTCTCGCACAGGCAATCGCTGCATGAATCGCTCTCTTGCATTCCTCCTGCTTCGGAAACATCAGATGGTTCACTGCAAAGGTATTCGTCCTGATCAGCTCTGCTCCTGCCTCAATGTATGCCTTATGTATTGCAGTAATCTCCTCCGGATGCACAAGATTCGCTTCCTCTGCCTCCAGTTCTGTACCATACTGCTGATTATAATAAGTGCCCATTGCTCCATCCATCAATAAAATGTGATCTTTTATCTTGTCCAATAATCTCATAATGCTCTCCTCTTCTGTCACATTATATGTTATAATAACATACTTTCTGACTGTTCACCAGATAATTAACAATGGATTTATTCAATCATCCGATACTAAACAAAAAGCTGTGCACCATTTTTGTACACAGCTCTTTCTTAGCAAATTTTTCTAGAACCCTATTTAAGAATCTTTTCCTTCTCCTGCAAAATATTCTTTTGTCATCTTCACTACCGTACCAGACAGCAGGAATACTGCAATCAAGTTCGGGATCGCCATCAGTCCGTTAAATGTCTCTGCGATACTCCACAAAAGCCCCAACTCAACAGTAGCACCAAGAATCGCCACCAACGAATATGCCACCATAAATGGCTTGATTACCTTTGCGTCAAACAAAAACTCAATACATCTTGCCCCATACAATCCCCATCCGAGAATTGTAGAAAATGCGAAACAGCACATTGCCACTGCAGTAAAAATAGATACCCAGTTACCATATGTTGCTGTGAATCCTGCAATCGTAAGCTCCGCTCCTGCTGCTTCACCATACGGAACAGACACACCGCTACACAGGATAACTAATGCTGTCAGTGTACAGATCACGATAGTGTCTGCAAACACTTCAAAGATACCGAAAAGTCCCTGCTTTACAGGCTTCCTGGTATCTGCACAGGCGTGTGCAATGGAACCTGTACCAAGACCTGCCTCATTAGAAAAGATACCTCTGGATACACCTTTCTTCATACTTAAGAAGAAACTTCCGATCACACCACCGGTCACTGCTGATGGATGGAACGCACCTTCAAAGATTGAAGCAAATACAGCCGGGATATTCTGAAAATGAAATACAACAACGCCAAGTGCAAGCACAATATAAAGCACTGCCATAAATGGCACCAGACGCTCTGTAACCTGTCCAATCCTCTTCACCCCGCCAAGCAGGATCAAACCAACCAGAAACGTAATCGCAATACCAATAATCCAGTTCATTACAGGTACTGTATCTGTTGAAATCACATGATAATTCAAAAGTGCAGAATCAATTGCTGTCGTAATCGTATTCACCTGTGTGGCATTACCGGTTCCAAATACCGTCAGCACGCCAAATCCTGCAAACAGATACGCCAACCATCGCCAATTTTTCCCAAGTCCGTTCTTAATATAGTACATCGGGCCACCGACAAGGTCTCCCTCTGCATTGCGCTCTCTGAAATGTACTGCCAGCGTAACCTCAAAAAATTTGGTACACATACCGAGAATCGCTGATATCCACATCCAAAACACCGCTCCTGGTCCGCCGATAGCAATCGCTCCGGCTACACCTGCAATATTACCGGTACCGACCGTTGCTGCAAGTGCTGTACAAACTGCCTGAAACGGCGTCAGTGCTCCATCGGATGCCTCCTTTTTACGAAACATTCTTCCGATCGTTGTCTGAATCGCATATCCAAACTTACGAATCTGAAGAAATCCGGTACGTATACTCAAATACAGTCCCACACCAATGATACAAATCATTGCAGGAACTCCCCAGATAAAATCGTTAATCACACTGTTGACTGATTCAATTGTATGTAGCATCTTTTCAACCTCTTCCACTCTCATATAAACTATACGTTCATTTTTTTGTTATCATAATAGCATACGAAAGTAGAAAAGTAAATTTAGTCTTTTAATTAACCAGTCTGATACTTTCTTAACTTTTCATGGATAAAAGAAAAGGTCATACGCTATTGTTCACGCACAACCTTTTCTTCTCATTCATTTAATTCTTCATCCGTAAGTATTCGCTGCAGATGCATTGCCAGATATCCGATCTCTACTTTTGAGAACTGACAACGCATATCTTTTCCAAGCTTCTCACAAATCTGTGCTGCCATCTGAAACTCTTCCGGAAACTTCTGTCCCATATAATCATTCATATCCAGCTTCAGTACTTCGCCGCTCATCTGTCTCGCTACCATATAACGGACATGGTTCATCAGACGATTATACGACAGAGACATAACATTCAGCTTCTTATCCAATGCATTTTCCACATAAGACACACAGTCTCTGACCGCCTGCGCAATCTGCATTGCCTGGGATAATTCTTCTTTTTCGATTGCTGTATGGACATGAAGCGCAATATATCCCACTTCATGCTCATCCATATCAATACCCATTCTTTTCTTTAAAATCGGCACTACAGTCAGTGCCACTTTATATTCTGAATAAAACAGCAGGCGGATATCCTCTGTCAGCGGATTGCTGATCGCCTCACCGGACTGGATACGTTTCACAGCATATTCAATATGATCTGCCATAGGAAATAATATGCTTTGATCAATCTTCCCAAAGACTCTCTCAGCTTCCTGCAACACCAGGTCTGCCACTTCCAGATATTCCGGCGGAATACTTCTGGCAAGCTTACTGGCACTGCCACGCTTGGTCGTCTCCTTCAGCGAATACATCGATACTTCTTCCGGAAGCTCTATACGTTCCGTAACCTTCTTCCCAAATCCGATTCCTTTCGCCATGATCAGATATTCCTGGTGATCTTCCTCCTGGATTCCGATGATGGTATTGTGATTCAATACCTTGCTGATTCTGTACATCCGCTCTGCCCTCATTCTCTCCGGAGCTTCCTGTCTACTCGTAAATATTTACTGCAAACAGCGGTTCTCCCTTTTCAATCTCTCCTTCTTTCAACAGAGAAATCTTCTGATTGTCCGTCAGCTCCGTACACAATATCGGTGACATCACTGACGGTGCATGTTCCTTCAGATAATCCAGATCCAGGCGCATGATCGGGTCTCCTTTTTTCAGCTTCGCACCCTGCTCTGTTAATATCTCAAATCCTTTTCCTTCTAGTTTTACTGTATCAATACCCACGTGGATCAATACGCTAATACCGTTATCCATAGCATATCCTACTGCGTGCTTTGTGTCAAATATAAAAAGTACTTCTCCATCTTCCGGGGCACACACAACCGAGTCTGTCGGAAGAACTGCTGCGCCGTCTCCCATCATGCGTTCTGCAAATGCTTCGTCCGGCACTTCTGACAGATCTGCTGCCACACCTTTGATCGGGCTTCCTATTGTAATACTCTTTACAAGCTTTTTCTCATTTGTCTTCTCTTCTACAGCCTTTGTCTCTTCCTGAGTTACTTCATGAGTTGCCACATCGTCCTCATCATCATTATTACCACATCTCTCCAGATAATCTTCCAGATCAGACTTGATCAGTGTAACTTTCGGTCCGTAAATAACCTGAACACCTTCGCCCTTACGTACCACGCCAGATGCACCGCTGGCTTTCAGTGTCTCTTCATTTACCAGAGACGGATCATAAACTGTGCAGCGAAGTCTCGTGATACAGCAATCTACATCAGAGATATTCTTCTTACCGCCAAGTCCTTTACAGATCATACGTGAGATAGTATCATCTTTTTCGCCTTTTTCAGAAGCACCTGCTCCACCATTCTTGCGGGCTTCTACATCACTTCTGCGATACAGTTTCACTTCTTCATCATCATTTCTTCCCGGTGTCTTCAGATCCATCTTGCGAATCATGAATCCAAACAGGAAATAATATACTACAAAATAAACCACACCTACGATTACGATCCAGATCCAGTTGGTCTTCGCATTACCCTGTAAAATACCAAACAGGAACATATCGATCAGTCCGCCGGAGAATGTCATACCGACACCAACTTTAAAGATATGCATCAACATATAAGCAGCTCCGGCCAGTACACAGTGTACACCATACAGAGCCGGTGCCACAAAGAGGAATGTAAATTCCAGAGGTTCTGTGATACCTGTCAGCATAGATGTAAGTGCTGCAGATAATAACAGACCACCAACTGCCTTTTTGTTTTCCGGTTTTGCTGCTTTATACATTGCAAGTGCTGCTCCCGGAAGGCCAAAGATCATCAGCGGGAATTTACCGGACATGAACCTTGTCGCTGATACTGCAAATCTTGTTGTAGATGGATCTGCTAACTGAGCAAAGAAAATGTTCTGTGCTCCTTCAATAACCTTACCGCCGACTTCCATAGTTCCGCCAAGTCCTGTCTGCCAGAATGGGAGGTAGAATACGTGATGAAGTCCAAACGGAATCAGCAGACGCTCCATGAATCCATATACCCAGGTTCCCGCATAACCGGAATTAAGTACCAGATTACCAACTGCATAGATACCGCTCTGAATTACCGGCCATACAAAGAACATCACAATACCGACACCTGTATACACCAATGCAGAGATAATCGGCACGAATCTTGTACCACCAAAGAATGACAGTACCTGTGGAAGCTGGATCTTGTAATATTTGTTATGGAGAGCTGCTACTCCAAGTCCTACCAGAATACCACCGAATACGCCCATCTGCAGGGATGTTATACCGCACACATCAGTCGTTGCACCGCTGAGCATCTTATCGGCACCACCATTCAGGTTGATCATTGCACTGATAGACGCATGCATAATGAAGAATGAGATTGCTGCTGCCAATGCCGCTACTTCTTTCTCCTTCTTCGCCATACCAATTGCCACACCCATTGCAAATATGATCGGTAAATTTGCGAATACAATATTACCTGCTTCTGACATTACCTCAAAAATCGCATGGAAGACTGTTCCAGGTCCCATCAATCCAATCAGATGATAGGTCTTCAGCATGGTTTCATTCGTAAAGGAACCGCCGAATCCTAACAGAAGTCCTGCCACCGGAAGGATAGCAATCGGGAGCATAAAACTGCGCCCTACTCGTTGCAACACGCCAAAAATTTTGTCTTTCATTTCTTTCTTCTCCTCACTTTCAGATGACTGAAATCTGTGAAGGCTGCCTGACTTCCTGCATCCTGCGGATAAGTCATCTTGCTTCTTACATGCAAGCATGACGAAGCAATTCGATTTATCCACAAGGGTTCTGCATAATCACTTTTTGGTACAAAAAGAGGCACTAACCCTACACAAATTCCGTTAAAATTTATGTATAGTTAATGCCTCGTTTTCACAAGTTACATACTATCTATTTGTTAAATTACCATACATAGTCTGACTTGTCAACACATTTATCTGTGAAACAGACCTTTTTTTACATACGCTTCACTTGATACGGATACCAGTTCATATCCGGTTGGCTCGATAACTTTGCGGATTTGATCTTCCGGAAGTTCCTCTTCGCTGATGATCACGGTCTCATTCTTTGAGTGAGAAGAATTCACTTTTTTCACTTTAAATGCATTGCGGATTGCTTCATTTACGTGAGATTCGCACATACCGCATGCCATACCGTTGATCTGTAATGTTGTTTTTACCATGATGTATTCCTCCTTACCGATAGCATCCAGATACTACTGGATCGAGGTTACTTTGTAATCCTGATCTTCTACTGTTTTCTTCAATACTTCATCCTGCACATCACTGTTCAGTGTTACCACTGCTGTGCCTGCTTCGTGGCTGACTTCTGCGCTGTCTACTTCTGCCAGTGCTTCCAATACCTTCTTCACTCTTGCCTCACAGTGTCCACACATCATACCTTCGATTTTCATTGTCTTTGTCATAGTAGTTCCTTCCTTTCCTGATTCCATTTCTGATTCTTCTTGAGAATCGGTATTCATTATTGTATCTTTAATTATTGCAGACTTGATCTTTTTATCCCTTGACGCATCATGCAGCCTGCAGAAGTTCAGCCGCAGTGCATTGGATACGACGCAGAAGCTTGACAGACTCATTGCCGCCGCTCCAAACATCGGATTCAACGTCAGTCCAAAGTGTACCCATGCCCCCGCTGCCAACGGTATACCGATAATATTATAAATAAATGCCCAGAACAGATTCTCATGAATATTGCGGAGCGTTGCACGGCTCAGGCGGATTGCTGCCGCTACATCACGCAGCGAGCTCTTCATCAATACGACGTCTGCAGCATCGATTGCTACATCCGCTCCGGCACCGATTGCGATACCCATATCTGCTCTGGTAAGTGCCGGCGCATCATTGATACCGTCTCCAACCATAGCGATCTTCCCCTGCTCCTTCAGCTTACGGATCACGCTTTCCTTACCATCCGGAAGAACCCCTGCGATTACTTCATCCACACCTGCCTCCGCACCAATGGCACGGGCAGTACGCTCATTGTCTCCGGTCAGCATGACTACATGGATTCCCATGTTCTTCAGCTGACGGATTGCTTCACGGCTGTCTTTCTTAATGGTATCCGCTACAGCAATCACACCGATCAGTTTATCATCTAATGTAAATAATAACGGTGTCTTACCTTCCTGCGCCAGACGATTGCAGATCTCCTGCATTGCCTCTGAAAGACCGCTCTTCTCTTTGATAAAAGTCATGCTTCCGCCGACGATCCTCTGACCGTCAAGTACAGCTGACAGACCATTTCCCGGAAGTGCGGTAAAGTCCTGCACCTCCAATTTATCTACTGACCGCTCCTGACCGCGCTTGATCACTGCTTTTGCCAGTGGATGCTCACTCTTCTGCTCCAGTGCATACGCTACTGTCAGTAGTTCGGTCTCGGAGATACCCTCCACCGGTATCAGATCCGTCACTACCGGCTCACCTTCCGTAATCGTCCCGGTCTTATCCAGTGCAACAATCTGCATCTTACCTGTCTCTTCCAACGATACCGCTGTCTTAAAGAGAATACCGTTCTTTGCTCCCAGTCCATTGCCAACCATGATGGCCACCGGTGTAGCCAGTCCAAGCGCACATGGACAACTGATTACCAGTACAGAAATACCTCTGGCCAGCGCATATGCAAATTCTCTTCCAAGTAATAGCCACACGACTGTTGTAATACATGCAACGGTAATAACTACCGGCACAAACACACCCGATACTTTATCCGCGATCTTGGCAATCGGTGCCTTGGTCGCAGCCGCATCACTGACCATACGGATGATCTGTGACAATGTGGTATCCTCACCGACACGGGATGCCTCACAGCGGATATAACCAGACTGGTTCATCGTTGCTGCTGATACCAGATCACCTTCTGCCTTATCCACCGGAATACTTTCTCCGGTCAACGCTGCCTCATTAACTGCACTTGCGCCTTCTAGCACAATACCATCTACGGGTATATTTTCACCCGGACGAACCACGAAAATATCTCCTTTTTTCACCTGTTCGACCGGTACGGTTACTTCCTCACCATTCTGCACCAGTACTGCTGTCTTTGGTGCCAGCTTCATCAGACTCTTCAACGCATCTGTCGTCTTACCCTTAGATCTTGCTTCCAGCATCTTACCCACTGTGATCAGTGTCAGGATCATAGCTGCTGATTCAAAATAGAACTCATCCATATACTTCATCACGCCCGCCATGTCTCCATGCACTTCTGCATCCGTCATCAGGAATAACGCAAACACGCTCCACACATAAGACGCCATTGATCCGAGTGCTACCAGTGTGTCCATGTTCGGCGATCTGTGCCACAGGCTTTTAAATCCATTAACAAAAAACTTCTGGTTAATAACCATAATGATTCCTGCAAGAATCATCTGTACAAGCCCCATCGCAACATGATTCCCTTCAAACCAGGACGGCAGCGGCCAGCCCCACATCATATGTCCCATAGAGAAATACATCAGCACTGCGAGGAATCCGATCGATATGATCAGACGCCGTTTCAGCACCGGTGTCTCTCTGTCTTTTAATGCGTCTTCGTCCGCAGAAGCACTTCTGCTCTCAGCTTCTGCACCTTTCAGAGAAGCCCCGTAACCGGCTTCCGTTACCGCGGCAACAATACTGTCCGCGGATGCCGTGCCTTCTACTCCCATGGAATTAGTCAACAGACTCACGGAGCAGGATGTAACTCCCGGCACCTTCGAAACAGCCTTTTCCACACGCGTACTGCACGCCGCACAGCTCATACCCGTCACTGTATACTGTTCCATTTCTATCCTCCTGTCTTCTTTGTGCTACCTATTTCATCAGTTTTTGAATCGTGGCGATCAGTTCATCCACTACTTCATCCTTGCCATCCCGGATATCCCGTACCACACAACTGTGAATATGTGCAGCCAGAAGTTCCCTGTTGAATCCGTTCATCGCAGCGCTCACCGCCGATGACTGGATCAGGATGTCATTGCAATATGCATCATTCTCTATCATTGTCTGAAGTCCTCGTACCTGTCCTTCGATCCTCTTTAATCTGTTCAGAAGCTTTTTCTTCTGTTCCTCTGATCTGCTGGTGGTCTTGGCACGACAACATTTCTTTTCTTCCATATCAGTATTCTCCCTCGTTTATCAGCTGATTATAAGTTGTCCAACATCATTTCATGAAAGCATTACATTTTCTCCAATCAAATATACCCCCTGTGGGTATATACACATGATATACCTACAGGGGGTATCTGTCAATACATTTATTGACGATTTATTCTCTTTACTGATCGCAGTCTTTCATGGTCTTACCCTCGCCGGTCAGACCTTCAAAGTCTTTTACAAATGCATCAACCGCTGCTGTGATTGCTACGTTATTGACAAATCCATCAATCACAGACGGTGCAACGGTTGCCGCTTCTATACCATATTCACACAGTTCCAACACCTGCTGTGAATTCTTAAAGCTTGCCGCCAGTATACCACAGTCCAGTCCATGAATCTCAAAAATATCCTGAATCTCCTTTGCCACGCCAACACCGTTATATCCCATATTATCGATACGATTCACATAAGGTGCTGTGTAAGATGCTCCGCTTTTTGCTGCAAGATATGCCTGCATCGCTGTGTAAATCGCAGTTCCTGTAGTACGGATGCCCTCTTTCTTAAGTGCCTTCATCGCTTTGAAGCCTTCTGGAATACAAGGAATCTTCACATATGTGTTTTGTCCCAATTCCTTTACAATACGATGTGCATCTTCGATCATGCCTTCTGCATCTTTCGCAATCACCTGCACGTGAAGATCAGCTTCCTCGCCGATAAACTCTCGGATCTCTTTTAATACGTCATATGGCTGTCTGCCTGACTTCGCCAGAATCGATGGATTCGTTGTCACTCCATCAATCGGGTACAGATCATATAATCTGCGAATCTCATCAATATTTGCATCATCAATCAGTAATTTCATTTCACTCTTCCTCACTCTACCTTGTCAGTATCAACATGCTGCACAGTCAGTATAGCACAATTACGCAGTCAATCGAAACCCTTTTCCAAAAGTTTCACTGCTCTTAGTGATCATGATGAATGCAGAATCATCTGTCTGACGGATAAATCTCTGCAGGATCACTGCCTGACGGCGATCCAGCGCACATAAGATAACCTTTTTATTTTCATGAGAATAGCCGCCCTCTGCATTGTAAAGAGTGGTACTTCTGTTTAATACATTCTGAATAAAATCGCAGATTGGTTCCGGATCGGAACTGATGATCGTAAAATACTTGCACAGACGCATCTGATCCATCGTACGATCTACGAAGATTGATTTTGCCAGCAATCCACATACAGAGAATAAACCTGTACGTACATCAAATGCGATAAATGAAAGTGCTACGATTGCAACATCAGAGATCAGCAGCGCGGTTCCGATATCAATTGTCGTATATTTCTTCAGTATCATCGCAACAATATCCGTACCACCACCGGATGCATCTACGTAAAACAGCATTGCCGCTGCAACTGCCGGAAGAGCAATCGCATAGGCAAGCTCCAGCATCGGCTGATTGGTAAGCGGTGCGCTGATCGGCATCATATTCTCCATCAGGCTCAGCACTACGGAGGACAATACAGTAGCATAAGCCGTCTTCAGTCCAAAGCTTTTGCCGAGCACCGCAAAACCAATTACCAGCAGTGCCAGATTAATCATCAGGTTAATCTGAGCTGCTGAGATTCCAAGAATCTCATTTAACACTACCGCAAGACCGGAAACTCCTCCAAACGAGAAATGATTTGGGAATTTAAATGCATAAATCCCCAAATCCATAATGATCACTGCCAGTGTTATTACTATATAATCTTTAAAAAGTTTGATTGCTTTATTACTCATAACCGTTCCACCTCTCTGGAATCCATACTTTCTCTTTCCATATACTAGAGTAATACACATTCTTTCTATTGTGAAACAGTTTTATCCTAGTCCACGCTACAACATTTTTATTGTAGATGGATCATATTGCTTTCTGACCTCTTTTTTCATAATTTGAATCAGTTCATGCATTGCCTTCGTCACGTATTTTCCCTTGCGGTATACCACGGATACTTCCATATGTGTCCATGGATATTTCAGCCTAAAAAGCTGCAGTTCTCCGAGACTGTTATCCATAAGCAGCGTATGAAGAAGTGACGTCGGATAAAATGCAACACCGATGCCCGCCGCACACATTTCACCTACCGTCTCAATATTCTCCGTCTCTACCACTGTATGCGGTTTCATATTTTCCTCTTTGAAGATCTCATCTGCAACATCTCTGGAAATGTTGCCTTCTTTATTTAACAAAAAGGACATATCTTTCAGACAGCTGATTTTACCTGTCTGGATCAGGGTATTCCGAATGTAATCTGCTTTCTCCTTTGGCAGCTTCTTGAACAGATCCTCGGAGATAGCAAGCACCACATCCTCTTCCGCCAGTTCCGTGAATACCATATCTTTAGCATCTTCTGTGCATGGTCCTACCGCCATATCAATCGTCTCATCCCGCAGTGCCTCCCACAGTTCCCTGGTATTGCCCTCCAGAATATGCACCTCAATTAACGGATACTGCTCCATGAACTCCGGTAATACTTTCGGCAGGATCAGCCGGCCTCTGGTGTGCGAAATACCGATGGTCAGCTCGCCACGCTTTTCTTCCTTAACTTCGCTGATCTCCTGCAACATTGCCTGATAGCTGTCCTCCATCTGAACCGCATATTTATAGAAGATCTCTCCCGCTGCTGTAAGCTTCATCGGAGTCTTCCGGTCAATCAGAGAGATCCCTACATCCTTCTCCAGCGAAGCAATATGATTACTCAATGCCTGCTGGCTGATAAATAACTTCTCTGCCGCCCTGGTAAAATTCAATTCTCTTGCCGCTGTAATAAAATACACCAGATTCAAATGATTGATCATAAGGATAGTTCTCCTTTTTTCTTCTTCGTCTCATAGTCTTTCAACGATGCGATCGCTTCCTTCGATAATGGGAATAACGCTATCATATTAAATATTGTCATAAGACCGATTCCCACATCGCCAAGATCCCATACAAAGGTATAGGCTGCCTGACATCCGACGAATAGCATCACCAGTGCCAAAATCTTATACAATGTCTGAGACAGCCAATTATCGCCAAACAGATAGGCCACATTGCTGCGCGCATAAAACAGAATTCCAATAAACGTTGAAAAGCTGAACAGCAACAGCATCACGGCAATAAATACAACACCGGCCTGTCCCATATGATATTCCATAGCAGACTGCAGCAGATCCATACCTGCCAGTCCGCTTACGGTCTCTTCCGGTGCCAGAAGCATCAGCATGGCTGAGCAGCTGCAGATCACCAATGTATCAATAAACACGCCCAATGCCTGTAACAATCCTTCCTTTGTCGGATGATCGATATCTGCCGCTGCTGCCGCGCAAGGTGCCGAACCGGATCCTGCTTCATTTGAAAACAGTCCACGTTTAACTCCATTCATGATCACAGCACCAAAGCCGCCCGCTGCTACCTGACGAATGCCAAATGCCTCTGCAAAGATCCGTTCAAAGATTGCCGGAAGCTGTCCCACATTTTTCAAAATGATAAATACCGTTACAAAGAAATAGCATCCAGCCATGATCGGAACTACCACATCCAGTACTTTTACCGTCGCATTCTTCCGAAGTACGATCACCGCTGACACTATAGTCAATGCAACGGCTGTCCAAAGTGTCGGAATATGAAATGCATTTTTCAATGAAGTGGATACCGAATTACCGATCACCTGACTGATCCCACACCAGCAGATCAATCCGGAAATGGCAAACAGTACGGCCAGTACAGATCGTTTCAGCTTCTTTCCCCGTACACGTTCTGCAAGAGAATGCAGAAAATATGCCGGGCCTCCCCTATAACCGCCATAAAGCGGATCTTTTTCTTTATATATCTGTGCCAACGTTGCCTCAATAAATGCGGTAGCCGAACCTACAATTGCGGTTACCCACATCCAGAATACGGCACCGGCACCTCCTGCTGACACAGCCGCTACAACACCTACCAGATTTCCCATGCCGACTCTGGTGGCTGTTGATACGATCAATGCCTGCAGTCCGGAGAGTCCATCCGATTTCTTCTCCGTGGATACGGTAATCTTAATCATATCCGGAAAAAGACGGATTGGCAGAAACCTTGTCCTTATCATAAAGAAAATTCCAGCCGGAACAAGAATCAGTACCAGCAGAGACAGCGCCACTGAATTTCCTCCGGGAAGCGGAATCTTCACCAGGTCTCCCCATAGGAAATTATATATCCAATACACTATTTTCATTATACAAACCTCTCTCTTTCACATATATATCAATACTTTACACTATTAAAGCGATAATATCAACACCAATTATTGACAACCCCAGTACAGCACAGATATAATAAGATTTAGGCATTTTAATTGTACTTTTTTTCTGAAAGGAATTTAATAATTATGAAACAGGTTATCTTAACAGGAGACCGTCCGACCGGGCGTCTCCATGTAGGACACTATGTAGGTTCACTGAAAGAACGTGTCAAGCTTCAGAACTCAGGAAAGTTCGATGAGATTTACATCATGATCGCCGACGCACAGGCTCTGACAGACAACGCTGAGCATCCGGAGAAAGTTCGCCAGAATATTCTTCAGGTTGCACTGGATTATCTGGCATGCGGTATTGATCCTGAGAAGGCTACTATTTTCATCCAGTCCATGGTTCCGGAGCTTACAGAGCTTAGTTTTTATTATATGAACCTGGTGACTGTATCCCGTGTACAGCGTAACCCTACGGTAAAGGCTGAGATCCAGCAGCGTAACTTTGAAGCCAGCATTCCGGTTGGTTTCTTCTGCTATCCAATCAGTCAGGCAGCCGATATTACTGCATTCCGTGCAACTGCTGTTCCGGTTGGTGAAGACCAGATGCCAATGATCGAGCAGTGTAAGGAAATCGTTCACAAATTCAACAGCGTATACGGTGAGACTCTGACAGATCCTAAGATCGTACTTCCGGACAATCAGGCATGTCTCCGTCTGCCAGGTATCGATGGCAAAGCCAAGATGAGCAAATCTCTCGGCAACTGCATCTATCTGTCTGACGAAGCAGATGACATCCGTAAGAAGGTCATGTCCATGTTCACAGATCCGAACCACCTTCGTGTCGAAGATCCGGGACAGGTAGAAGGCAATCCGGTATTTATCTATCTGGATGCATTCAGCCGCCCAGAGCATTTTGCAGAGTTCCTGCCAGAGTATCAGAATCTGGACGAGCTTAAGGCTCACTACTCCAGAGGTGGACTTGGTGATGTTAAAGTCAAGAAGTTCCTGAATAACGTTCTTCAGGCTGAGCTTGCTCCGATCCGTGAGCGCCGTAAGATGTGGGAGTCACGCATCGAAGATGTATATGATCTTCTGAGAGTCGGCAGTGAAAAAGCCCGCGAAACTGCAGCTTCTACACTTCATGATGTACGTCACGCTATGAAGATCGACTACTTTGATGACAGTAACTTACTGAAATAAATTCAAAAGTGCTTATAAAAGCCATCGGCATTCAATAGAATCTGCCGATGGCTTTCGTAATCTCTTACCGTATAAAATTGGTCGGTGTCTTCGGCTCTGTCTCCGGCAGTCCGAACTTCTCTTTTCCAAGTTGGATACTCTTCATCAAGAATGTCATATTCCGTGCAAGTACGCGCATGGTCTGCATTCCTTCCAGATCCCTGCTTGCCTCTCCCGGTGCTGCACCATGTACACTGTTCCAGTACTGGCTGGACGCAACCGGCATACCTGAGATGGTAAAATACTTATTCAGCTCATCGAATGTTGCTGATAATCCACCTCGTCTTGCTACTACTACGCCGGCCCCCACCTTCATGGTTTTGGCAAACCCGGTGCTGTAGAACAAACGGTCAAGAACCGCAACCAGAGATGCATTGGCAGATGCATAATACACCGGACTTCCTACAACCAGTCCGTCTGCCTCCTCAAACTTCGGTGCAATCTCATTTACCAGATCGTCATATACACATTTACCAAGCTTACGACAGGCTCCACAGGCAACGCATCCGCGAATGGCATCATTACCAATATTCACGATCTCCGCCTCGATTCCCTCCTGCTCAAATACCTTCTTCATTTCCTGCAGCGCTGTGGCTGTATTGCCCTCTTTGTGCGGGCTTCCGTTGATCATTAATACTTTCATCTATATTGCCTCCTTTATGTAATATCTATCCTCTATTCTTCTGAATCCGTCTGAAATCTGGACAAATGCTCATACGGCAGAATCAAACGTCCCCGATACAGTCCGCATCCGTCATTTACATGGCTGTTATCCGTGGCTGCAAACATATTCACATCGAGATCTTTCATTTGAAGATTCAGAAGTTTCATGCCACGTTCGTAAGCATCATCAAAATACCTGCATTCACCTTCCGGGATCGCCTCTCTTCTGGATCGGTCTTTCTCCTGAGCCTTTTCATAGAGTCTGTGATTCGCCGAACCAATCTCCGCCACATCGTCCATTTCCTTCGTCCGGAGCTGCACCTCCACATAACTTCTGGAACTGTTATCATAGAATGTAATATGCAGCGACTGGTACTCATTGACCCCATTATGAGAAATATAATCCCGGAAATAAGGACGGACCTCATCTTTTAAAAGCGGTGAAGTACTCTCCATGATTCCCTCTGCAGGCTCCGCAGTAAATCCACGTTCTTCCAGAAACTCCGGCAGAATATTGGCAATCTGATATAGATACTCTAATTCCCGTTTTTTCCTGTCTTCCTCTGAATCCGTATAACATTTCGGTAACGAAATGACAATACGATAAGCAATAAAATCCCGGAAACAACTCAGTCTGTCTTTCAGCTGAGCCACAGATGGATAACTGCCGTATTTATCATAATAATCATAGATATATTCCACAATATACCCATTAAACTTCTCTTCTGCCCGGATCAGAGATTTGATCCGTCCCCGGAAAGTAAATGCAAGAAATGGATATTCCTTCGCCATATATCGATAAAATTCCCGTATTTTCTGAGACTGCGCAGTCAGGAAATCATTATGCTCCAGCATTTCCTGGATATGAATCAGAAAATTACTGTGAACCAGATCAATCTCATTATGATTAACCTTGGCATCTTTTCTCAGATCCCTGATGTAATTATTCAATATCCGGAAAATGGTACTTCCGGAATAGAGATAATCATTCAATGTTACCATCTTATCACCTTCCGTCTTCTGTTACTCCACTTTCAGTGCATTCGGGTAAATGCGCTGAAGTCTGGCATCATCAAATCGCTCATCCATCGTCTGCTGCCAGCTGTATGTGGCTTTCACACCATGTGCTCTCTGATCACTTCGTACTAACGCCATGATCGAAACTATCATATTACAACACATAAATACAATCAATATCCAGGTCAGAATTTTACCGATTTTCATCGGTATTTTCTCAATCCAACCGGAAATAACCGGATATAAAAGTTTCAGCCACACGACTGCCGCAATGCCCCAGAAAAAGCAATACAGCAGATTGATCCTGCCGCCCAGATTGAACGGAATATCGCTGTAATCCCAGAACACCTTACCAAATACGATCTCTGAGAACACGCTACACAGATACTCATATGCTCCTCCCAAAAAAGTGCCTGCCATAAATATGTATCGATCTGATCTGTCACGATACCGGTAAAGCAGCATCGTTGCGCCCGCAATACCAAGTCCCCAGACTACACTGAACGGTCCCCAAACCACACTGCTCCTGCTCATCCAGACACCTCCGGTGATCCTGCAAAATATCGTCTCTACGATGTCTCCTAAAAATGCACCGATCAGAAACAGCCAGACAATCTTATAAAATCCGCAGCCATAAGCAAATACAGTCGAAGACATCTCATCTCGCTCTGCCTTTTCAGCCAGAATCTCCGCACGTTTACCTTCTTTCTCCGGATAAGCTCTGCGGATACGGCGGTCGATCCATCCATAGATCTTCCTCTCCAGATTAGAACTGATACCGGTAAGCCACGAGTCAACTGCTTCCCACTGTTCCATCCTGCGGCTTCGTCCTGACAGAATAATCAGCGTCGCTGCCATATCAAGTACCAGCACACCCACCAGCACCCACAGCACTATCCTACCGACTGTATATGGCAACAGATGGTAGATGTCTTCCAGCAACGGATTCCCCCAGCGCATCATAACCGCACCAAGTGCTCCCCACAATACAGATGCAGACAGACAGATATAACCGTCCAGATTCCATTTACGATTTGAATAATCCCACCATCTCTCATGGTACATTCGCTCAATCATATGACCTGCCACCCATTCAATCACGGTAGCCAGAATCATACACTCAGCAAACAGCCAGAATCCCTGCAGTTCCTGGCAGAAAACTGTTATCACCGTCAATGCCACACCGTAGATGATACAAAACGGTGCATTGACAATACCTCTGTTTGTAAATTTTCTCCGACTCAGTGCTGCCGAAGCAGTCTCCAGTATCCAGCCAAGGAAGCTGGCACTGAAAAAGAGCCAGAGAAGCTCATATCCTGTGTACATTTATTCTTTTCCTTTATTCTCACGAATCTCCCGAATCGCTTCCCGCACTGCCTCTTCTTCCTCTTCCTTGGCAATCTTACCAGCCAGCGATACCGTGCTTACTACATTACAGATCAATATTAATGCCAGAGGCACCAGAATCATCGGGATAAATATCAACGGATTCGCAGCCAGTCTCGACAGCTTGCCGATCAATGTTGAAGAACCGACCACCTTTCCGACCAGATATCTGGAATCCGCCGGATAGGCATCGATGACATTATTGCCATCTCCTTTGGTCTCATAGATATAATGGTCATCCTCCTGCTGAATCGACACTACGCGATGTGTATTAACTGCCCCATCCAGTGCCGGGTCTGATGAATAAAATGAGATCACATCTCCTTCTTTAATCTCAGAGGGATCTGTCTTTTTCACCAGAATCATCGTATCAACACCATACGTTGGCTCCATACTTCCCGTTGTAATGCGAAGCGCCGAATATCCTGCAATATTCGGTGCTTCTCCTGGTTTCGTCAATAATACAATAATTAATACAACAACTGCCAATGCAATGACCAGTACGGAAATAAGATTCACCAGAGCAAAAAATGCTTTCTTTATCTTCATTTCTCATCATCCTCTTTGGTCTGCTTACGATCACGTCGTTCCTGAAGTGTCTGTACAATATAGCGTGACAGACTGTTTGCTTCAGCCTTGGCAATTGCCTTTTCTTTTTCTTTCTCCGCAGCCAGCATACGCTGTACAGCATCTGCCGTCTCCTGCTTCGCACGTTCAATTTCATGCTCTGCGTCTTTATGTATGACCGCAATCTGCTGCTCTGCATCCTTGCGCACAGTTTCAACTTCCTGTGCAGCTTCTGCCTTCACTGCCTGAATCTCAGCATCCGTCACATCCTTTGCTGCCTGTGAGCGAATATCCCTTATTGCCCTGGCTGTCTGGTCTCTTCTGTCTCTTTTCTTGCAGCAAACCTTTTCATGTTTCTCAATTGAGCATACATATTTTATTATAAAAAATTATTCTTTCATACGCAACTATTTGAAACGGTGTTTTTTGTTTTCATAACAAAAAATAGCAAAAAAACAGACAGCCGCACTGCGACTGTCTGCCATAAATAACACTATCGTCCATTGAATTAACTGATAACTTAATATGTTTTTCGAGAGACTAGATTATAAATTCTGCCCCCCCGAAATTCACTGACTTTTCATACAATTTTTTAATTCCCTGGCCTTCTTTATCCTTGGAATCGAACATCTCATTGCCTTCTGCGTATACAGTGTCATAGATGTCATCCTGTATATCCTTGAGGCACTCCAGAAGCAACGGATTAAATATGCCACATTCTCCATTAAAGATCATCTTCATCGCTGTCTCATGCGAGAAGCTCTTCTTGTATACACGCTTACTTACAAGTGCATCATATACATCCGCAAGTGATACCACCTGCGCCGAAATCGGAATCTCTTCCCCTTTTAGACCATCCGGATAGCCTCTTCCGTCATAACGCTCATGATGCCATCTGCACACCCGATATGCAGTCTTAACCAAAGGCTCATCCTGATACATGGTCAGTTCTTCCAAGATTGAAGCTCCGATCACAGTATGCTGCTTCATGATCTCAAATTCTTCATCTGTCAGCTTGCCACGCTTGTTCAGAATCTTATCATCAATACCGATCTTACCAATATCGTGAAGGGATGATGCCATCACGATTGTCTCGCGATCCTGCCAGGTCAGATCATACTTATCCGTCTTCTGCACAAGTCTGCTCAGGAGCATCTTAGTCAGTACGTTGATATGCTGTACATGTGCTCCGCTTTCTCCGTTACGAAACTCAACGATGTGGCTCAGAATACCGACCATGATCTGACGGTTCTGCTCCTTGTCTTTCATCTGCTCTGACAAAATGGATGTCAGACGCCTCTGCTTTGCATACAGCTTGATCGTATTATACACACGTCTGCGCACAATCATAGCATCATACGGACGTCTGATATAATCGGATACTCCCATCTCATATGCTGTTCTGATAAAGGTATTCGAATCCTCACTGGATATCATGATAACCGGAATATCATCGATAATCCCTTTACTATTCATCTTCTCCAGCACTTCAAATCCATCCATAACAGGCATCACAACATCCAGAAGAACCAGTGAGATCCGCCGGCCGTACCTGGACAGCATATCCAGTGCCTCTTCGCCATTTTCTGCCTCCAGTGTATCAAAATTGTCCTTCAGCATCTCACACAGAATGGCTCGGTTCATCTCCGAATCATCTACGACCAGGATACACTGATCAGACTTCTTCTTACCTGCAGACAGCACTGCATGCTCTGGCATCTCTATAATTCCCCATTCCGTCGAAATCGAATTCTTATGTGTCTTTGCCTGATACATATATCTATCTGCTCTTGCCGCGACGTCGCAAATCGCCTCATTCTTCGCCATGACGCCGCCGATGCTAACCGTTATCTGCTGATTATGGCTGTTCGATACTTCTGCAGATGAGATCAGTCTTCGGATCTCTCTGAGCTTTCCATCGAAGTTATCCTGAGAAATGCCAGGCATCACCAACAGAAATTCATCGCCGCCGATACGCACCAACGAATCTGTCTTACGGATCAGATTCAGGATCACAGATACCTCTGTCTTTAAAATCCGATCTCCGATATCATGTCCGTATGTATCATTCGCCAGCTTAAAATCATCCAGATCAAATATTGCAACACCGGCAGACAAGACACGTTTTTTCAAGTGCTCCTCATAATAGCGTCTGTTATATGCTCCGGTCAGCGCATCTGTGTACAAGGCTTTATAAAACACTTCTGCGTCCTGACTCTCCTGACTGTCGATTGCATTCTCTATATTGCTGTCTGAATCATCAAGAGTCTGGATCAGTTCCATAACATACGGCTTACCATCAATCTCCAGATATCTGGCAGTCACTTCATAAAGCTCTGAGCCAATATATTTAAGCTTCGTCTTCTGTCTGCGTTCTTTTATTGACATCACAGACACACAGTCTTGGCAGTACTCACCACCGCCAAGGCATGACTCACGCCAACATGCATCATCTGAATTATCCACGCACAGCTCATCTCTGCTCAGTAAACGCACTTTACTATATACTTTTGAAAGGATGTCCATCTCCATCCTTGCCTGTTCCATCGTTCTCTTGATGTCTGTCCTCATTGTCTATCCTCTGTTCTCGTTCTGCCATCTGCGAATTGCATTCTCTGTTCTCTGATATTCTCTGTCAACTGCCGCCTGAGATGCTTCACTTCCTTCGATCACGCGCCCCCGCAGATCCTCTGTAAGCTGCGCACTCACTTCATACAGTGAACTAAAACCCAGATTCAGACAGACACCTTTTAATGTATGTGCGCCGCGGAATGCCGTCTCTGCATCTCCGGCTGCAATACCATCTTTTATCATCTGATAACTTTTATCATCCAAAAAGCGCAGTGTAAAACGTTCTACCAGGCTGTCACTGCCCATACGCCGAAGTACATCTTCATAATCTGCGCCCATTTCTTTGTAACATTCTTTAATATCCATTTCTTCCTCCTGTATTCCCGATAACTCAAGAAGTATGATGATAAAAGTCTAACTACCGAGAATGTGTGTAAATCTCAATTTTTATTATAGTCTATCGCAAAAGCTATCACAAGTACAACTTTCGCAATGTTCAACCAATGATCAAGCTGATCATTTTTCCGCCTTTTTAGGCAAAGATAATATCACTACAGCACCAATAATACCGACAAATCCAAGCAAATCCATCACCGAAAATGCCACACCCATAAATAATACAGATGCGATCGTTGCCGTCAACGGCTCTACAGATGCAAACAGACTCGCTCTGGATCCGCCGATCAGGCGCACTCCTTCCATGTAGAATCCGAAAGAAAGTACTGTTCCTACAATAATAACCACACCTGTACAGAGAAACGTCTGCCAGTCCCAAGTAATAAGCGGTGTGGTATTCCACGGTCTCACAAACGGAAGCAGGGCGATGCCGCTGACCAGCATACCCCATCCTACGATTGCAAACGTACTGTACTCATCCATCAGATTACCCGGAAGCAGGTTATAGAATACCGTTGCCACTGCTGACATAAGTCCGAGCACCAGGGTTGTCTTAGAAATGCTGAGTTCTGTTAGGTGTCCATGCGTTGCAAGCAGGATAATTCCGCCAAAAGCAAGAATCAGAGCCACGCGCTCTGACAGCTCCGGAAGCTTTCGATTACGGATGGACAGATATATCATGATCATAACCGGTGCCGTATATTGAAGCACTGTTGCGATGCCCGCATTGGAATCGTCCACTGCCATATAATAAGTCATCTGGCAGGTAGCAATACCGATCACGCCATACAGGATCATACGGATCGTATGGCGGGCATTCTTCCACACCCGAAAAGTATCTTTTTTCTGCTTCATATAGACAGTTGTTAACAGTATCAGTCCGGCAATGATCAGCCGGACATTAACCAGCCACTGCGCCGTCATCCCTTTATGTTCAAATGAATACTTGCCAAAGACGCCTGCAAGTCCCCAGAACACGCCGCCCATCAATGTAAGTGCTGTTCCCCGCATGGTCTCACGCCGCCTCATTTTCTCTGACATTTCTATATTAGTATTTTCCACTTTAACCCTCTCACTCTCTTTTGTAATTACACACTGCATTTATTGTAGCAAAAACGTATCTGGAATCCAACCCTCATTTTCGACGCGTTTTCATACTTTCTGTCATTGACAAGCCTTCATCCTTCTACTATAGTTAAATAAATATGCATTTTTTACATCTGCATGGATTATAGAAAAGAAAACGAGGTCATTGTATGAATCTGTTAAAAGAAATTCTTATATTAGTGATCGGCTTTGTACTGCTGATTAAAGGTGCTGATTATTTTGTGGAAGGGAGCTCTTCCGTTGCCAGACGTCTGAAAGTACCGTCTCTCATCATCGGTATGACGATCGTAGCAATGGGTACCAGTCTCCCGGAATGCGCAGTCAGCGTAACTGCTTCCCTGGCAGGCAATAACACTCTGGCTGTCAGCAATGTAGTCGGTTCTAATATATTCAATCTGATGGTTGTCTGCGGAGTCTGTACACTGTTTGCTCCACTGACTATTAAAAAGGATACATTACAGAAAGAATTCCCACTTTCCATCCTCTGTGCCATCCTGCTGATGTTTCTCGGATACTTCGGCATGACACTGGGACACGTAGAAGGTGTGATTCTCCTGATCATCTTTGTCGGATATCTCCTGTGGATGATCCAGGCTGCCAGAACTGCCCGTAAAAAGCATATAAAAGAACGTCTGATGACCGAAGAAGTGGAATTTACTGAAGATGATATTGATATTCTTCCGGTCTGGAAATGTCTGATCTTCATCGTCGGTGGTATGATCGCCATCAAATACGGCGGTGACTTTGTTGTAGATGGTGCATCTGTGATTGCAGCAGGGCTCGGTCTCAGCCAGACACTGATCGGCCTTACTATCGTAGCTACCGGAACTAGCCTTCCGGAACTTGTCACTTCCATTGTTGCAGCGCGCAAGAATGAAGTAGACATGGCACTTGGTAATGTCATCGGTTCCAACATTTTCAACATCTTATTTGTACTCGGCATCGCAGCATCCATCAGTCCGGTTGCGTTTCTGTTGGAGAATATCATCGACATTATTATCCTGGTAATCATGAGTCTGATCGTCATGGCCTTTGCATGGACTTCCCAGACGATCAAACGTAACGAAGGCATCATCATGCTGGTGCTTTATGCTGTTTATCTCGTGTACATCTGTATACGATAATAATACTTTGCTTATTCACCATTATCTGAGCATATATTCATTCAACTGACTTCTCTTGTCGATATTTAACTTCGTATACACTGTAGACAGATGTTGTTTGACTGTACGCTCGGATAACCGCATATGCTCCGCAATCTCTGCATTGCTCCATCCTCTGCTCGCCAACATGGCAATGGTGAATTCTGTTGTTGTCAGATTATCCGCCACTTCTTCATTGGTATCTGAATTATGGATCCTGCGCCATCCATAACTGAACCGGTATGTAATCTCGATAATTCTCTTATAATCTTCCGGCCAGTCATCCCGCATACAGGTCTCGATCAATCCCTGCAATAACCCATGATGTTCTCCGATACCCTCAATCAGATCGTCTGGTCTGGCTGTCTCCCATGCATCCATAAAATACTTTTTAGCAAGCTCGGTTTTTCGAAGATTCATGGCATCCATAGCTCCCATCAGATCCAGATAGATCCGTGCGATCGGATAGGTCTTTGTGCTCATACTCTGACAGGCCTGTACTATTCCTAAGGACTGTCCATATTCCTGCTTCAGGTACGCTTCATGCGCCATTACGTAGCATCCCCAGAACCGCATTCCTTCCGGAAGGAAACGGATGCTCTCTGCCATGTTCGGAAGTCCGTCTGTCGGCAGATGAAGAAGCACCCTCGATGCACCGCCTATAAATGCCAGCAACGCCTTATTCGCCTGATCTGCATGTTCATACTGTGCCAGGCTCTCCTGCAGGCGGTCCAGCCCTCGCCTCGCATCACGGATATGATTAAGCGACAGATTCGCAAAGGAACAGATCAGACAGGCAGACATCCGAACCATCGCATTCTCGTGATTCAGATATGGGCTGGCATATTCTACCGCCTTCTCATGCTGTCCACTGAAATAATAATACTCCGCATATGCCATTTTCTTCACATCCGGATCTGTCAAGGACTCTATAAACTCCATACATGTTCCCGGTTCAAATGCAGTATTCATCAGAAGCATAGGAATGTATTCCTGAACTGTCATCGTCATTGGTACTGCAGTCATTTCCTCTGCTGTAACGTTCTTCATCTCGTTCCGCCCCCTTGTATATTATAATTATAACATATTTTTTCCTGCTCACCTGTGCAAATCGTCCGTTTTCGTCTGATTAACCGTCCCCTTCCGGTAATGCGGCGGTGCATAGATCACGGAAAGTTTCAGCGGTATCTTGCCAATATTAATGATATTGTGCCAGTTTCCCGATGGTACAAACACTGCATCTCCGCGGCACATGCTCTCCTGCAGATCCATACATTTTCTGCATCTGCCAACCTTCACGATCGCATTGCCCTGCTCCACTCTGATATACTGATCCATGTCTTTATGAAACTCAGGTCCTGTCTCTTCGCAGGCAGAAATACTCATTACCGTCATCTGCAGATAACATCCTGTCCATACAGCTCTCCGATAATTCCGGTTCTGTATCGTGCACTGCTCCGCATTAACTACATACGGATTCATGCCATAATCTCTCTGCTCTGCACATTTCTCACAGTTCATGCCATGCCTCACATTTTTCTTCTCAATTTAAGTATATGTATCTCACTGGAAAATGTGTCCGCGAAGGGCAAATGCTTTAAATTCTTCAATAAATTTCTTCATGTTCTCTTCCTTGTACCTTATGATAAGTTTTCCTTAATACACAGTGTATCTCACAACAGATACATTTTCAACTTCTTCATTCTGGTTGACTCATACTGATTTTTTCAGTATAATCCAATAGAACTTTACAACACACGGAGGATAATAAATATGGATTTTCGTCAGATTGCTATGATACAGAAATTAAAGTCCGATATGAATCTCTTTCGGGCTAATCATCCGAAATTTCCGATGTTCCTGAAAGCAGTATCACAGGATGCTATAGAGGAAGGTTCGATCATCGAGATCAGCGTCACTACGCCAGAAGGCAAAAAGTACTGTACCAATGTCAAGCTGAAAGCAGACGACATTGCACTGTTTGAATCACTGAAATCAATACAGCGGTAAGAAAATAGGAGGAATTTCCCGGTTAAGTGAAATTCCTCCGTTTAATCACAGTCATACTTTCTTTTTTCCTTTACTCATCTTCTCTGCCTTCCTCTCGCGCCAGAATCCCCACTACATGTGAGAAACCTGCTCTATATATTCCTCCAATGTTGGAAATGACAGATCTTCTCCCATGCACACTGCCAGCATATCATCACGCAATGCCTTTGCCTCCATTGATTCCATCTGCTCAAGCTCCTGCATAACATCCTGACTCTTTTTCAGCAGACTCACTGGGACGTTATCCCATTTTTCATGGAATCTCCTGCACCGGCAGTATAATTCCTTATCTGCGAGATATGACCGCATAGCCTCTACCATATACTTCGGGCACCCATTCATATCCATATGCCGGATCACATTTTTCAGATCAATCGCATCCGATAGTGCATCATGACATACCTCATTACCCAGTCCGCACAAATATTTCAAGTTCGCAATGCCAATACTGCGCAGTTTCAGTTTTCGGGAATAAATCACTTCGATATCCTTCATCATACGAAGCATACGATTTACGATTTTTCTGGACTTTTTTGAAATCATCTCCCGATACTCCATAAGATCTCTCTGAATCACGATCTTGTCCGGTCCCCATACGAAGATATGCTCCACTTCATGCTCGTCCAGCTTTTTACCAACTTGTTCCATCACTTTTTCATAAGATGGTGCATGACTAAGATCCTTTTCTGTAATTCCTGTAAGCTCCCGGAATTTATCATGCAATCCGCCTTCCATATGAATGTATGAATGAAATCTGTCCACTTCCTCAAAACCACTGCGACAGATTACCATTCCAACAGATACCAGTTTCGCCGGGCGACCATGCTTCTGCTGTGTTGTTAGATACTCTGTATCCAGAAATGCAACTGTTTCATTCTTTAATATATCCCATACAACCAGAGTCTCTTTGGGCTGCTCTTTTCTATATATTCTCTTTTTATGCTTCATCTTTGTCACCGCAAAGTCCTCCCAGTATATAATCTCGTATCACTTTATATGCCTCATACAATTCCTCATAATGGACACGGCAATTTGCCGGACTGGTCGATGGCAGACAGATAATCTCCCGCCCGGTCTCTTTTTGACAATACCTTTTATATAATTGCGCCGCTTTCTGCCCGGTTGCAAATATTGCCTGAATATCAGCTTCTTTTAATATCCGGTTCATATCATTCGGCTCCGGATTGCGGATACTGCTGTCGTCCGCACCATGTATCTCACAACCTGCCAGCACATCCCATACCGCAATATGATTCCGCAGTGCAAATGCAATCTTCTCTTCCTTTGTCTCTGGTAAAGCCTCTCCGCACACATCCGAAACAACTTTCCAAAAACGATTCCTCGGATGGCCATAATAGAATCCCACTTCTCTGGACTTTGGCGATGGCATGGTGCCAAGCATCAATACTTTGGAATCCTTATCATATATCGGTTGAAATTCATGTGTCACATGTTCCATTTCGTTCATTTTCTTCTGCCCTCATAGTCTTTTATCTGCCTGTTTTCTTCTCTATCTTCGACAGACTCCCATACATGGTTCCTGGTACAAGCACAATCTCTCCATCAGTAAGTTCTTTTACCTTTCTATGTATCGTAGTACGATATACAAAGCATATCGCACTGCGATATAATTATCAATAGTCTTTAGTTGTTTTTGATTGTTAACCAATCACACGTATGTGGTTGACAATCTGTTTTTCACGTGCTAAAGTAACATAAGAATAATAAAAACGAAACGGAGAATGAAAATGAATCTTAACAATACTCAGGAATTACAAAAAAATAAAACCTATGCCTTGACAGCAACCGCTCTAATGACTGCTGTCACCTGCATTCTCGCACCATTATCTGTTCCAATCGGTCCGGTGCCAATATCACTTACCAATTTTGTAATTTTCCTGTCTCTCTATTTGTTAAACTGGAAAAAAGGAACTTTAAGCCTTCTGATCTATCTGTTACTCGGACTTGCCGGTCTTCCTGTTTTCTCCGGATTTGCCGGTGGAATCGCTAAACTCGCCGGTCCGACAGGCGGATATATCATCGGCTTTATCCCAATGGCAATTGTTGCTGGTATAATCATTGACAAATTTCATCAGAGATGGATTCAGATACTTGCTATGATTATCGGAACAGCAATCTGCTATGCATTCGGAACCGTGTGGTTCTGCTTCCAGTCCGGATATACCGTAGCTGCTGCTCTTGCAGTCTGCGTCATTCCATTTATCCCGGCTGACCTGATTAAGATCGTTATTGTAACAATAATCGGACCAATGATACGGAAAAGATTAGGAACTGTAATTGAATAGTCCCCCCTTATAGAAAAGGTGGATCTGCCGAATATTCAGCAAATCCACCTTTTCTTGTTATTATCACTTTGTATTTTCATCATTCGTAATAGGCTGCTCTAGATACAACAGCCGCCAAAATAACAGCCATGCCAACTATCTTTTTCATATTTTTGCCCATTCCTTTAAAACTCCTGTGCTTTTGTTTCTATCTTTCCATTATTTCTTACTTTATTTTTTCTTCCCACTCAGCTTCTTTGAACCCCGTAACGACAAGATCATCACCCACTACCAACGGACGTTTTACCAGCATTCCATTGGTGGCTAAAAGCTTCAACTGCTCGTCCTCACTCATAGTCGGGAGCTTATCTTTCAGCTTCATCTCTTTGTAAATCATACCGCTGGTATTGAAAAACTTCTTAAGCGGCATGCCGCTCTTCTGATACCATTCTTTTAATTCTTCATATGTTGGATTCTCCTCAACAATATGACGTTCCGTATATTCAATCTCGTGACTGTCCAACCATTTCTTTGCTTTCTGGCAGGTTGAACACTTAGGATACCAAATAAATAACATATCAATTTCCTCCAATCCGTAAATCACTTTGTATTTTCATCATTCATAATCGTTGCTTTTACAGAATTATAATCAACATTCAATGTGATATCTTCACCCGGTGTAAGTATGTATACAACTATAAAACTTCCTAGATTTTTCAAGACTTTTAGAGCATTTTAAACCGAGCTTTCCGCAAGGCTTCTTTAATAATTTTAACCTTACAAAAAGCCTGGAAATACGCCACTTTTCAGCACTTAATTTTATTTTCCTGACAGCAAACAGACCGTCTCAACGTGGCTCGATAGGTCCAGATTGATGTCGGTCATCTGGAACCTATCCAGACCAATATGGCATGTACTAAAATATCTCCGTTTGTTCGCGGAAACATATCTACAAATTCTGTAGTAAAAATATCTTGATACATTCCGCTCTCCATATCACAGCCTAAACCTCGCCCGTCCACGGAAAAAGTTCAACTTTTTTATTCGTTTCTACTATTATAGTGATTCCAACATAAAAGTCAAATCTTCCGAGGAACTGCCATTGTCTCAACCTTGTCCGTTCTTCCTACAAAAACGGGTCAACGGCTATTTTTCGTTCTAATTGATAGCCAGTTTTCCATGCACTCAACCTTAGCATTTCTGAAAATCCGGCATTGAAAGGGAGAAACAATCCTGTTATTTCTTCGCATTCTCTTCCAATTCCAGCATGTATTTATCAAAGTCAGACATAAACAATCTGTCCTGGATAACACGATATTTTTCAAATTCAGTCTCAGCATGAAGCTTTGCAATTTCAGCTGACACTTTCCCTGCATCCTGTATACCATAATCAAACATTTCAATAAAGCTATTAAGCCGTTTTTCCCAGTCCTGCATCGTGAGTGGAATATGCCGTAATGTCATATTCTCAGCAAAATCCAAGTATGCAGTAACCATACGATTCAGCTGTTTCATTTCATCCTGACTCAAATAATTCTTGGCAACCGTAACATCACTCTTCTTAATTTTGCCTTCAGGAGTATCTGCCCAAGTAGTTAATCCCATATGCTCTCTTGTATGGTCAGCTCTTTCTACAATCAGTTCAGCCGCCGTATGACCATGAACTGCGTAATGCATTTTATTCTGAACTGTTGCGTAGAATCTCCTGGTAGTTACAGAATTCTTATCGTAATCAATGGCTGTGGCATACAGGTCAGTTATTTTCTGATAAAACTTTCTTTCACTTGCTCGAATTTCACGAATTCGTTCTAACTGCTCATCAAAATACTTTTCTGTCAGATAAGTTCCGCGTTTGAGACGCTCGTCATCCATAACCCAGCCTTTGATGGTATAGTCCTTTACAATTTGATTGACCCATTTACGGAACTGCACCGCACGCTCAGAATTTACCTTAAATCCTACTGCAATGATCATCTCTAAGGAATAGTGATTTGTGCTGTAGCTTTTTCCGTCGGCGGCAGTTATTCGAAATTTTCGAATAACTGAATCCTCTTGTAACTCACTGTCCTCAAAGATTTTCTTAATATGATAATTTATAGTGTTAGTGCCGACATCGTACAATGTGGCCATCATCTTCTGTGTCAGCCATATATTCTCATCCTCATAGCGCATCTCAATGCTGTCCTGCTGATCACCCACAGAGGCAACATAGGTTAAGTATTCTGCTGCACTGGAACGGATGGTTATTTCATCTTTTTTCTTTTTCAAATAAGCGGCCTCCTTCTTCGATAAAGCACTCTATAATAAACAATGAACGAATTTCTGTATACTCTCATCGCCCATGACAACGCTTATACTTCTTTCCACTTCCACATGGACACAATTCATTGCGGCCTATCTTCTTCGGCCAATTTGCTCTTTCCTGAACCATAATAGGAATTTTTCCATCATGCATAAGTTCAAGTTCCCTCAGACGATACAAATATTCAGAGACTCCCAATATAGCTTGAAACATACGCATTGCCTCATTTTCAAATTCAAGCAAATATTCTGTTTTCTTTTTTGTTCTATCTTTCGGATTAGGAATATAAGTTATCAACTGGTCTACTGAATTGTATTCAACATCATTATGACCGATAGTCTAGCATTTTCAATACCTATACTATCAACATTCTTTTTCTTCGATTAAATAGACACTGTCTGCTAAAACAATCAAGCTACAACGATTTTACTGTTCAATCTTTTTCTGTATGAAATGTTCAATAACATTATTGAACATAATGTCATCAAATTTTTCTCCTGAAAATACGTTATCACAAATTTCTATTAACCAATCGACATCTTTGAACGGAAGCTTGTTCTTCAATAAACAAAGCATTTCCGTAATGTTGAGCTGAATATCTTGCGTTTGAGCTGCAAGATAACACGCATCTTCTGGTTCCGTCAACAACTCCACAGATTTAGAATATATCCATAGTTCTTCTGCAATATATCCTATTGGAAGTTCATCGACATCGGTGACTTTTTTTTCAGGCAAATCATATTTTTCACTAAAGCAGTCAAGCATTTGTGCTGTCACATTCACAGGATATGGAGGCACCAGTTTATCAAGCAATGAATGATTTTCTGATTCGATTGCCTTCTTGACGTCAACGAGCATCCGTCGAGGGAACTGTAAAGCAGTAGAATCTATTTCTTCGGACTCGTTTGCAGATAATATGACTAGGTAATCAAAGGGAGCATCAGCAAATGCGATACAGCCCAGAAGACATTCGGTTAAATTGCTTTCCGATGCCATATCAAAATTACCAACTATGATGGGATAATAGCTCAACATGTCAATGGTGTAAATCTGATCAGGAAAATGAATCGAATACTTTGATTCTAATTCCGACAATCCGTCTTCTACTATCTTTCTCTCATCCCGACAATGCCCGTCATACCAATTGCTAATTTGATATTTATTAAAATACTTATTTGGCGAATGTGTCTGGTAGTAGCTACAGCACATTATTAGTCGCTCTATGTTTTGTGTTTCCATAACACAAAGAGTCAACTGTCTTTCCTGAAAGCTAAAATCAATTGCAATTTCTGCAAAGTAATTCTGCATTGTCACAAGAGCACTTTTGGCTATTGTGAGGTTAACCATAGCCAATCTTTGTTTTTGTTCATTCTTAATGAGGAACCCTGCAAATTGATTCATAAAGTTTTGTATGCTTTGAAAGTATTTACTCTTTATTTTTCCTAACCTCTCGGGCACTGTAGCTTTTTCTTCAAAAGGACGATCTTCTTTAGGATATCGCTTTTCACCAGTAGTAATTAGGGCAAATTCTTCACGAAGTTGATCTACCTCCCCGGCCAAACTCCCTAATGGTTTTCCGCCAAGGAGTTTGTAAATACAGGCACAGCACTTATCTGCAAGCAAACATATATGTTCTCTCACATCAAACCAGTAATTTAACCATTCTGTCGCGGTATCAAATTCGTAATTGCTCATAATGGTCTTGTTCCATAGCGACGTAAGATTCTGATGGAACATGATTACAATGTTTTTAATGGGCATTTCTTTATGTGCATCGTCGGGAACAGGATAAGCCGATAGCAAATCAACTGTCGGCTTGAGAGCATCCGCGCAATACAAATCAAAAATAGGCAAGGCTTTACAAAGGAATTTCAGCCTTGAGACGCTCTGCTCATTTCCCGTTTTAATATTGTGCAATCGAAGGATATATTTAATGTGAATCGCTTTTTTTTCGGAATCAATAAATACCCTATGTGATCTGGTCCACTGTTTAAGGTACGTAAGAATACTCTTAAGATTTCGTTCCACAAATTCCATATATTTCTCTCTGTTTCCGCAGTAGGAGAGATACATCAGCGTAGAAACGCACTCCAGCGTCAATTTTTCTGGCTTGCTCCAAAGATCGTCCAGAGAAAATCCGGCCGATACATTCCACTCTGGATTGATGTTATAGATCCACTCAGAAATGGAGGTATAGGACGTGATGTCCTTTATTCCGTCAAAACGAAAGGTGCGCATTTTCCTATATAAACAATCGCAGAAAACATAGACATACGTTTCCTGCAAACAGCAGGTGGGAATACGCTCCCGTAATCGGCAAAGATATTCTATATTCTTATTATCCGGAAATGTTTCCCGCATTTTGTCCAGCGTATCCATCGACACACCGAAATCCTCGAATACAGCAAAGGGGCACATTTCGGTCGATAGAAGAAAAAGACCGCCGTGGGCATCTGCATCGTCAAACGCAGCCCGGTTAGAAAGGAAATACTGCATCACACTCCCTGAAAAAAGCCCCTGTATTGCAGAAGTATAGTTTGAAAGGTCTTTTTCATCCCATAGACTCTCGACCGCATCGCGGAAAAACGTTTCTTTGTTCAGGGTAAACTCCGGCAGATGAGAAAACAGTATCGATAGGTCCGCTTTGTCCGCCATTTTCATAACTGAAATGGCGGTATTGTCAATTGGCAGGAATTCATGCAGCCTCTTAACAACGTGCTTTGACCGAATGGGATGTAGCCCCTCAATATACCCGCTCTCTTCATTTACATGCACAAGGAACTCCGATTCCATACCTTTTAAAAGCTCCCCAAAATCCGAGCCAGAGTCTTCTGATTGACTTGCAGAAAGTTTGATAGCAGAAAGCCTGACTCCGCAAAGATCTGCAAAACATACTTTGCGTAAGATTTCACATTTTGCTTTGCCAGAAGATGATTGTCCTATTTCGGATATTTGTGAGGCTATTCTTTCTGATAACATCTCACCATGAGTAAGCAAGTAGACATACTCTATAAGTAGTTGCCTTTCTGCAATCTTATTCCATGCTCTTTGCCAGCTTGTTATGCTTGGGTGAAGCTGCTTAGCCTCTCTGAATAGATTGAATATCTCTATTGCTTCCTTTTCTTCTAAAACCGGCTTAATTACTTTCAAAGACTGGATATTGCTCAAGTCACCACTATAATTATACCAATCCATCTCTCGCGATGTGATGAGCAACTTATAATGACAATGCAATTCGGATTGTAAGAGCTGAACAAGATAATTCCATTTGCTGAGATGGTTATCCAGATTGTCAATTAAGATAAGAATCTTTTCACCAAGCTGAATTCTTGCTTTGAAATATTGGACAATATTCCCAATTTCTTTTATCTCATCACACCATAGTAACTGATATGGTATATATTCATTTTGGAGAATATAAGCTGCCCGCAAAGCCAGCGTGGTTTTTCCTTGCCCACTAGAAGCTTTAATTACAGTAACCATGTTTTCGCAAATAGAATTAATAACATCTTTTTCTAAACTCGGTCGTTTGATTGGAAACCCACTTACTATATCTGCTGGTGTTGCTTTTTTCCCTTCGTAAAAACTACACCCTTCATCAATGCTAGGCTTAGAGTAGTCCAGTTTACGAATCCAACTATGAGCTGGATTTTGAGGACCCTTACTGATATCTATTTTGACAGATTGGATTTTGGAATCTAATTCTGCTTTGGTCACATAGGCCCGCTGCTCCATTTTTTCAAAGCAAAGAATTTTTATGCTATTTGCAAATAATGAAACATTGTCTGTGTTAATCTCATAAATTCTAATTAAGGTTTTTTCAATTTCAGTAGCAAGTATAGATTTTTCAATCTTCTCAAATGACAGATGTGAAATAAATTTATCGAAATCATAAACGGACCAATTCCAAGAAGGATTGTTTTTCTTGATATTTGAAATCACGCCAGCCCAATGGGTGCGTGATTTTTCGTCTAACTTAGATACAAATATCTTACTTAGATGGCCTTTTGCAACAGGGAAATCGTAAACAAGCTTAAAAAATCTATTTTGATCCAGCAAATATGCTTCAAGAAAATTTTTGAGCACATCAGTTAAAAAGCTGGCATCCTGTTTGTTGACAGAATATTTCAACTGTATATGAGTAATATCATTACTACCATTTTTCTGCATGATACAATCAATATCTTCAATCCCCTCAATCTGGAAAAAATTGCTTGGATTTGATGACGAAAGAATTAAATAACACGAATACAAAAATTGATATGAATACCCCCTGAGTGCAATTTGTCCGCCATCCCTAGAAATACTTAATTCCTGAATATTTGCTTTTGGAGCTGTAACCTTTTTGTTTTTCTTCTTTGTGCTTTTTCCCATATTTTTCCTTTCGTTCTCTTATTACATCTACACGTGCTCTAATCTGTACTTATCAAATTTTCCAATTCAGAATATCGAAAGATTCTATTTCTATTAGGAAGTTTAATGGCATTCATCAATTCCATTTCCTTGTAATGAATAAAACATTTTAGATACTATAATAAAAAAATCCCGTTGCTTTAATAATACCATCTTCTTAACCCATTTTCTATATAATCTCTTCCAAACAGCGAAAAGCTCCCGAAGGAGCTTTCCATTACCTTAAATATACACTAATTCTTTTAACACAATCTCTTCCGCTGCATTCCGGATGTTATTTACAGCTCCAACCCATGCCATCTGATCACGAGCTTTCAATTCTTCCGCAATGCCCTGCTTCTCCATCATCTGACGCATCAGAATATCCATCCGCTCCTGCGCTTCATCGTCCACCGCATTCAGATGTT
>OLQG01000396.1_pt1 | contig 36557 bp, 54 predicted proteins | sample 1672221 | NCBI WGS metagenome assembly OLQG01 (sample SAMEA3136660, study PRJEB25190) | human gut metagenome | biome: human gut; feature: human-associated habitat; material: faeces | place: Austria | collected 2013
GCAGGGGCATTGGAATCTCCCGTCCAACTGGCATGTGAGATGGCGTAAGCCCCGCCGCCGATGAGAAGCGCCGCACAGAGGATTCCCGCACCAGCCACGCAGACCTGCTTACGGGAGAACTCGCGCCCGAAGAGCACGAGCGGCTTCTTAGCATTCTCCTCCTCCGTCGAATCCACGACCTTCGGGATTTCGGCGGTCTTGTCCGCCGGGACACCCTCAGTCTCGATGCTGTTATCGTTAAACATATTGCTGTCTTTCTTCATTTCTGTCAGTCCTTTCTGTCTTATAAGAAGATTTCCTGCTATCTATATTCCCGGTAGGTCTCTACACCAACATACCCCATAGGACATGCACGAGGATGATGAGCACGAGGATGACCGCCATCCACTTGCAGTAGTAGAACAGTCTGTCTGGAAGCGTCACCATCGAAAGCCGCTCAATGCGTCTCTTGGATTCCTCTACCATCGAGTCGATGACCTTCCTGCTCCTTGCGGTCACCTCTTCGACGTTCTTTATGGTCATCTCCCCAGCTTTCTGCTGGGCATTGGCAACTCCCATGAGTGCCATCTGATTCGCCTGATGCTGCGCGTCCGCCGCGCCGTTTCTCAGCTCCTCGACCTTTTCGAGCACATCCTTCATCTCCGAAACCATGCCGCGCATCTCCCTTGCGATGCGTTCGTTGCTCCGGCGCTGCTCGGCGATAAGGTCTTCCAGCTTCTTCACGGTTCCGATGAGGTCGGTCTCGTCGTTCTCGTCCTCAAGCCTTCGTCCGGCGTTTCTGGCATCCCTCGCTTCCTCGGAGAGCTTAAGCTGCTGGCCGATACCGGCCATATGCCCGTCCGGCTGCTCAAGTTCCCTCTTCACCTCGCTAAAATGCTTTGCCATGTAATCTTCGCTCCTTTCCATCCGTCAGCCCTCCAAACCCTTGCCCCTCTTCTCGCGCACGCGGATAGCGATGGGCGTGTCGAGCAGATAGGAGAGGTTGTGTACCGCATCCGCGACCGGCACGGCATCCGCCATGCTCCCGCACATGTGTATCGCCTTCCAATCCTTCTCGCCCTTCACCGTCACCTCGACAAGAAAACGTTCCTTTTCCATCTCTCTCCTCGACCTTGCCGGTCTTTTCTTTCGGATAGGGACAGCCTATTGCATCAGGTGTCCCTTTGTCTGGACACCTCTAGGGTTCACGCAGGTTCACCCCGCAGTTCGGGCAGAACTTCGGGACATATTCGGAAAACTCCTCGAACAGCGGCTCCTCGCTCTCCTCAGAATCCGTCATATCCTCCTCGACGCGCCCAGCCCATCCGCAGTCGGAGCACCAGATGCCGTCCACGGGGTTTACATTTGCGGCTTTCGAGTGGGCGCTCCCCATGGTGATGAAAATCCTACTCATCGTTCTCAGCCCTCTCCCCATTGCTCTTCTCACGCACTTCGGCTTCCTTCCGCATCGCGGCAATTAGCTCCTCGGGCGTGATTCCGAGACCGTCCGCGATAGCGAAAAAGGACGCAAGGCTCGGCAGGCGCGTCGGCTTTCCCCCGCTTCCGGCCATTCCGGCAAACCAAGCGGATTTGCTGATTCCGCTTTTCTTGATGGCGTTGTCGAGCGTCATCCCCTTCTCGTACACGATGCGGCGCACCGCAACCGCGAAACACCCGAGTTCCGGGAAACGTTCAACGGCTTTCTCCGCCTGTGGCTTACCCGCCATGGTATCTCCTTTCTTCCGGCTAGCTTGATTACTGGTAATATATCATACCACCAAACCAGATAAATCTTCAAGACGATACTCCATATATCCCGCACAAATAGGACAACAAACCAGCTTGAAAGCAACCCAGCAATATAGTAAGATAGACTCGTAAACCTATATCTGTTTACATGGAACGGTCGGTAATTCGTCCGTCATGCAAACTAACAGACTTATTAGAATTGACATTAGAAAGAAGGTCATAACATGCGAACTTACCAACACCCGATATACCAAGACAACACCATGGCAATTCGCGCCGAATATGATGAGGAAAAACGAGTCTTCGATTTGATGAAGAAGTTCCTCTATATCGTCGGGACGATAACGGCGATAGTTGTTTTCCTTTTGCTTCTCGTTAATTCCCCTGCCCTGATAACTCAGACGGGTGCAATTGGAATCATTGCACTCGTTCCCGTCCTGCTGGCTGCAACAGCCTTTACCGGGTTTTACGTCGGCACGGTACCGGCTGGCTACATCGCTGCATGGCGTGCAATCAAGCGCTCAAAGCTGTTCGTGTGGGGTAACGCTCTCGGACTGCTCCTCATAGCGACACTTCTTCTTTCCATCCCGGCTGCATTCGCGCCCGTTGCCTTCCTTCTCCAGTGGTTGAAGGTGTCAAATCTCAAGCGTCAGCTTGACGCGAACGCATAGTGAGGTAAACTGAACGCGTTTTCTTCCTTCGTGGAGAAACTTTCTTGCTTTAGCCCGCTGCTCCCTGATGTGCGACATTAGGGGAACGGCGGGCGCTTTTATGCCGATTCTCGCAACTCGTATAGCGGCGCAGGCGGAATATCCCGCCCGCGCCGCTTTTTAATTAACGCTCGCCGTTCTCCTTGTTCGGTTCCGGGCGTTCCTGCGCAGGTGCCTGTTGCGCCCGCTGGGAACCGCCGCTTCCGGCGTTTCCGCCGTTCTTCTTCCCTTTCGGCATGACCGTCGAGGATATTTCCGCCCTGAGTTCGTCGGCTCCGCGCCAGCAGGCGAGAATCAGGCGCTTGACCTCCGAATCGTCCGCGATATCCGAATCGGGGCGCGGGAGTTTCAGCTTGGGGATATCCGCGATTTCCATGCCCTCCATGCCGCGTATCTCCTTGCGGTACTTCCGGTAGACGCTTCTAATTTGCGCAAGGTACCTCTCCTTCGTTTCCTTTACCATCGCCTTTTGCCGCTCGATATCCCTCTTCTCCGCAACGGCTGCGCTTCCTTCCGCATGGATGGATTTCGCCACATTCGCCGTGAACGCAGCTTCCAGTCCCTTCGTTCCGAGGTCTGCATCGAGCTTCGCCACGGAGAAGGCATAGCGGTTGTTGTCCGTGTCGGTAACGTACATGCGCCCCCTCTTGAACTCCGTGTCAACGCCCCATGATTCCAAAAGCTCGCGGTAATCATAGATGTTCTCCGCTTCCCCGGCGGCGATACGGCACAGCTCTCGCAAGTTCGTCTTATAGGAGTCGATGCCGCGTGCCGCAAGTTCCTTCTCGATACGGGACGGTTGCTTCTTATGGACGGAGGAATTGCGCTCGCCCTCCACGACCTGTTTCAACCCCCACTCGTGGTCGAGGTCGCGGATGCGGCTGGCACGTTTCACCTTGGCGCTTTTTCCCCGCCCCTCATCGAGCCGCTTGCCCGTGGAGAGGTCGGTACGGTTGATGACGATATGGACAGCATAGCGATGGGTCTTGTCCGCCTTGCAATATTCGTTGTGAAGCGCCATCACTATCTGCTGGTTCGGGTAATGCTTTCCCACGTACTCCTTTGCGTACCTCATGCAGTCTTCGGGTGAGAGCCTGCCGCCGTTTAGGTCGCACTCGTCTGGGTTGAACCCGAGAATCTGGTGAAACAGAATCGTGTTCTTCGCTTCCTTAAGCTCCCCAGTCTTCTTATCCCGGACTCTCCTTGCCGCTTTGTTGTGCCCGTAGGCTTCCCGCGTCATCCACATGTGGTGCGCCCAGCGCTTCGGGTTCGTACAGCCGTCCATGTTCAGACTGTCGCGTAGAATCACCTTTCGGTCATCGTTGATATAACCGCGCAGGTTCTTCATGTGACCGGAACTCTGCACACCGGTCTGCTTGATGATGGTCAATGCAATTCCTCCCCTCATTCCCTTTTGAAATGAAACCCGCGCACCGGATACTCATGTGCCATACCGTTTCGGATATACCCGGACGTACATCGGTATGCCCGCGCCGCATCTTCGATATCCCAGTAGCACCCCCGGTCTCAACGCAGATAACAGGTCTTGTCATTGCGGTTTTTCCTCCATTGCTTTCACGCTATCCCAAAACGGCGATTCCATCCAGACGGATTTCAAGCGTTGCAGATACGTCTTCGCCCCATCTTGCGTGAACTCGGCATCGGCATCGTCCGAATGAAGATACCACCCGTTCGGAAACTCAACCCAAGATGCAACGGTCTCACCGAGTTCCATGCTCACGTATCTCGTGAGCGTTACGCTCCAACCGTCCTCCTCATAGTGAATCGTCTTCTCGCCTTCACAATCGGCCATTGCCATCACTCCTCCTGCTTTCATGAATCTATTTTCACGGACACTGCACCCATGCCGGAAAGAATATCGCTTTCCGACAGTTTCCGATTCCCTGTGACCTTCGGCTCCGTCCCATGTTCGCGACGGTAACCGTTCGCGAAAAATCGGAATACCGCTTCCGTCGTTTTCACCGGAGTGTGCCTGACAAACGGGTTGTATTCGTCATCGACGAAATAGAAAGTTCCATCTCTCTTCGCGATATGCGCCGGACGCTTGCAGGTTGGGCACCGTGATTTCAGGTCGCGGTAATGGAGCCATCCAGAATCAGTCATCGACGTACTCCCAGTGATAGCCACCTGCCATACCGGACGCGGCACCGCGGATACCTGCCTGCGACGCTCCGGTTTCTTTTGCCGCTTGGGTAATCGTTTTGTAAACGACACCGGTTTCCACGCAGCGAACCCTTATTCCTTTTTTACTGGGAAGTAAATCATCCGGCTCTGGTTCGTCGGCATAGTAAAAATGAAGACCTTTGGTCGTTCCATGCCTTTTTGCTGCCGCTTGAATATCTCTATCCGAAACTCCCGTTTCCCGTGCCGCCTGAGCTATCGACTCGTAAACGACACCGGTCTCCTTGCAACGAACTCTTGTCCAGTTTCTATTCCGAAAGAACTCCTCATCCGGCTTCGGTTCATCGGCAAAGTAAAAGTGTAAGCCCTTGGTTGCTATATGCTTTTTCAATGCCGCATAAATAGCGGCTCGCGGTACGCCAACCGCTTTTGCTGCCTTTGCTTGACTTTCAAAACGTTCGTTCGTCTCAAGGCAGATGATTGGTCTTGAGTTCTTATTAACCTTTCTATCGAAAACCGAATCGTCCGGTTTCACTTCGTCAGCGTAATAGAAGTGAAATCCTCGACATGCCCCGTGGCGTTTCAGTGCATTGCTAACTAACGGCCATGCGGCACCAATAGCATTCGCAGCATCCGTGACACTTTCAAACCGTTCTTCCGTCTCAAAGCAGATTATCGCTCTCTTTCTTCCCATCCTGTTCGCCCGCCTATCTAAGGAAACTGTCTTTTCGGTTCTCGTATTCCTCTCTTGTGATTTTTCCTTCCTTCAAAAACTCCTTCCAAGACCACCATGTGCAAACGCACGACTGGATTGTTTCGTCGGTAAACCGGATGCTTCCATCCGCGCATGGCTTAATGCTGAACGCTTCCTCTGAAAGGAAAAGTGCGTGCATGAGTTCGTCATAGTGCTCAATGCCGTAAGTGTCGAAACATGCGGGTGCTACATCGAGTGCTTTCGCTATCCGTTCGAGCGTATTCTGCTTCGGACTACGCTCACCGAGTTCATAGCTTCTAAAAGCCGATTCCCCTAGACCTGCGGCATTCGCCAGTTCTCGTTGCGTCATGTTCCGACGCATCCGTATTCTTCTAATGCTCTTTCCCAAAAGCCGTTGCTTACGATTGCATTTAGCCATTTCCATATACCCTGTCATTCGTTATCGAGGTTGTCGAAGTTCTCTATTTGCAGATGGATGTTGTTCCGGTTTGCTTCTCTTCGGAGTGCAGCGAGCGCTTCCATGATTTCAGAGAACGACGAGACCTCTTTCTCCAAAACTCGTTTCGCTTCCCCCGGGTCGAACACCTTCACGCCGTAGGTGTTCAGGAACTTCATGAACTGGTTCAGGTTCGTTCCCTGCTTCGCGAGTTCGTGCGCTGCCTTTTTCAAAGGCTCGGTGTCGATGACCTTGATTGAAACATCGTCGGAAGTCAAAACTGCTCGGGCATACTCGCCCATTTTCATTCCTGCTCTTTTCGCGTTTCTGCGAATGGACTCTCTCTCTTTCTCGGTTGCGTAAAACTTAATTTGAACTTCGCGATTTCTCATTTCCTAAGTTTTCTCCTTCCCTACCTTCGCAAAACGTTTATGGCAAATGGTGCCGCCGCCATTTGTAAATGACACGAAACCAGATAGTCGCTCTGCTGACTACGAAAACTCGGTAATCCGAAATTGCCGAGTTTCCAAGCGTAAGCGCCCTCCCGTCAAGGCTCCGAAAGCCTCTCGGGAGCAAGATGGAAGAGGGTGAAAAGTCCACTACTATGGACTTTGAGTACCCACTTCCCAAATCTTGCAACTCGAAGAGCGGCCTTGGCCGGTGAGCACTGATATTCTATCAGTGCGAGAGCAGAAAAGGCATGGAAAAGGGGGTGCCGCCGCACCCTTTCCCATGCCTTTTCTGCGGGGTTTCCGGCTTGCCCGGAAACCAAGAACCCGAGGTGCCGCCACCTCGGGTTCCCATCATCTGCGAAGACGAAATCAATTTCTTTGAAGACTTGACAAAGATTCCTTTCAATCGGTCATCATCATATTAACCTTCCAATCGCGTCTTGATAAGCGAACGGACACCATAAAAGGTGCCCGTTTTCTACGTTGCTGTTGATTCGTGCTCGCCATCCTCAATTTGAATTGAAGGCCGCTACAGCTTCCATCCATTTCTTTCCAGAGCAACCAGCGCTTCACGTTGCCGGATGCCGAGTCCGCCGACACGCCTGCCTTTCGGTATCCGGTACAGTCGCATGATGACTACCGCCTTGCTCGCACCGATACCCGGAACACTTTGCAGAAGCGATGTGACCAGAATGCGTTTCGCATCCTCCTCGTCCATCGCATCCGTGAACGTAAGCTCGCCGGACTTCACGCGAGCTTTGAGTGCTGCATAGCGCCTGCGAGCCTGCATGGCAAGCTCTAGCGCATGGGCACGCTCCTCGCTGCTAAGGTTCGGCAGATGGTTCTCTTTCTCGGTCATCGTTACTTCCTACTTTAACTCGTTGTCCCAGATGTTATCGTCAGGCTGCGCCGCATGTTTCCAACGGTTCGCATCCGCCCGACCGTTCCAGTCGGCGATGAACTTCTCGATAGCAATGGCGCATCCGCTGTCAAGAGCTTCCGCCCACCTCTCGTTGTTCTCATCGCACCAATTCTGAAATACCGCAAACTCGGTGACATTGTTCTCGACGATGTGCCTTCGCATCCCCCGCATCTGCGCGATAAACCTCGCGGTGGCGGGAACCATGGTGATTAGGTTCATGTTCCAATCCCTTTTTCCGAAGTGAATCCATCTACCGGCTCCACTTCCTCTCTAATAAAAACGCCCGTCGATGTATTTCTCGATAACCGACGAAAGTCCGCTATCGAGTGCCTGAGACCAGCGGTCGTTGTTCTCATCGCACCAGTCCTGAAAATCAGTGAAGTCTGTGATACCGTTCTCGCGTATGTGCTTCCGCATCGCACGCAGCATGTCGTGCTTCGATTTTTCCGATTCCGTTACCATCAAGTCCATCCCTTTAACCAAGCTCCTCGGCAAGCAGTCGGACGATGAGCTTTGTCATGCTCTCCCCCGTCTCGACGCGGTGGAGCTGCGCTTCTTTGTGGAGCCAAGCCGGAATGAGGAGACTGATTTTCTTGAGTTCCACCTCGTCCGTCTCGCGCTTATCGGAACCTCCCTTCTGGATATCCGCCATTTCGCGCTTGGACTTCTGCGCACTCGCCATGAACGCGTTCGCTGTGGTCTTGTTAGCCATTGTTCTTCTCCTCTTCGTTCAGAACCGAATCTGCAAGCAGCTCAATCGGGGCGACCACATGGCTCTTCGGGTCGTACTCCGCCACGGACACACCGGCTGCTGCGGCACGTGAGAGGGCAACAGCGCGGGGAATCTTCGCGATGATGGGAACCTCCTCGCCCTCAAGGTACTCCACGAGCTGACGGTCGAGTGTGCCGTAGGCATAAAAGTTGTTGACGATGACATACGCTTTTGCGCCAGTGCCGGACTCACGCACGATATCGAGCGTTCTCAGCGTCGGCTCCATGTCGCGCGTGCTCGGAAGCATGGGTACGAGGATGAGATTCGCCGCGCGGCACCAATCGTTCACACCGCCCACGAGCACGCCCGCCGTATCGACAACTTGAAAATCGCACTCCTCCGCGAAATCAGGGTCATCGCAGACTTCATGGACGGAACCGCCCTGCGGGTCGGTAGTGACGAACGCCACGGTCTTGCCGCGACGCTCAAGCGCAAAGGAAAGCTCGTCCGCGATGGTGGTCTTGCCGACTCCGCCCTTCTGGTTGAGCATCAAAATCGTGTACATGTTAGAAGTCCTTTCTGTCCTGTTTGAAAAACGCTACTCACGGGAATCGGATGCGCGCACAAGCCCGTAACCGACGGTGACGGAAAGTGCCGAGCACACGGCGAATACCGCAGCAGCCACGTTTCCGAAAACAACCGAAACCGTAAGTGTGAGAAACACCCACCATCCGACGGTCACCGCGAATAGCAGGCCGAGGAAGAGCATGAAGGGGATTTCCCGCACTGAATCGCCACGAAGGTGCATTCCGTCCTCCCTAGAACGGAATATCCGCATCATACGTTTCCGGTTCCGCAGACTGCCCCTTGGCAGAAACCGTATCCTTCCCGACACCCTTCGAGTCCGCAAACTCGATATCGGTCACGAGAACGGAAAGAGCATGGCGCTTCTCCTCGTTCTTCATCCAAGAGTGGTAGCGGAGCCGTCCGTCCACCGAAACCTTCTTCCCCTTGGTGAGATAGGGAGCAAGTGCTTCGGCTCGCGCACCGAACAGGGCGCAATCGACAAACACCGGCGCATCGACATATTCGCCGGTCTCGCTGTCCTTCTTCTTCTCGTTGATGGCGAGTCCGAAGGTGAGGACACTCGTGGCATCCCCCTTTTTGCGAAGCTCCGCATCGCGCGTGAGGTTGCCCATGATGGTCACTCGGTTGATAGCCATTGTCTTTCCAATCTCTCGATGGCGTTTGCGGAGGATTCTGGAATCCTCCTGCCGGGAAAACTTTCGTCCCTTGCTGTCTATAAATATAGCAGACCAGAATACCAGCAACCCAGAGAGCAAGATAACCACATAGATTGCACACACTTGCGCTGCAAAGATAAGGGCGTGTGAAAAGCAACGCTTCACACGCCCTAAGCACGTATCTACTCTGCTACGAGCCATTGTTCGAGCCATCGCTGCACGGCAAGCGTCGCGAGCGCGTCGGCAAGCGACCCGTGCGCCCTGCCCGTCCACTCGTATCCGATGTGGTCGGCGGCATCCACCAGCTTGTAGCGCCTTCCCATGAACCACGTGAACAGGTTCATGGTGTCCGTGATGCGTGCATCCTCCCTCGGGCGCACCCCGACGGCGGAAAGGAATCCGAGGTCGAATCCGACGTTGTAGCCGATAATCTCGTCCGCCCCTGCAAAGATTTCCCTCAGTCGCGGTATGGCTGTCTCGATAGTCGGCAGGTCTGCCACGTCCTCCGGGTAGATGCCGTTGACGGCGCTCGCGTGCGGCCATTCGGTCTTCACGGTCGGTCGGAACCTCTCATCCAACAGGACGGAACCGTCCCTTCCGATGATGGAGATGGTCAGAATCTCATCCGGGTCGCTACCGTTCGGATGAAGACCGGTGGTCTCGGTGTCAAAGCAAATGCTGTTCATATCTATCACCTAATCCATGTAACCGTAGACCGTCGTATAACGGTCTTCCTTGTAGTCGAGGAACCCATAGTAATCGTGCTTTGCAAGCTCGAATGCCCGCTCTTCGCGGCTCCCGTCCAAGGTGCTGATATATGCGACTGTGGCATCGTCCGGCACCATGCCTTCCTCATCCTCAGTCACGCCGTCCCGGTCGCAGGGAAGCCACCCCATGACCGCATCCTCCATCGCACGCTCAACGACAGCTACCCAATAGGTGACAGAGCCGATGCCGTGCTTTTGGTCGTTGACGGCGTTTTTGTGCTCGCTGATGAAGTCGCGGGCGGCGGCTACTGCTTTCTCCTCGCTCTCGAAATCTTGAAGCTCGAAGCAATCGACCGACTTGCGCTCTTCCCTGTCCCCGCTCAGGTACAGAAGCATCTCGTACCCGTTCACGAAATAGCGGATTTCTTTATCCATGTCTGTAATCCCTTCTCAACCTAGCAGGCAGAAATCTCGACCCACTCGCAACTACCATCTGCAACTGTAAGCCCGTGGAGAGAGCACCAAAGCCCCTGCGCCGCACATTTCCTTGCGAACCTGTCCGCCGCGTACCCGCTTTTGTATTCGCGAGTCGGAACGAGCGTGTCGTAGAAGCAGACCTTGAATGCAAGGAACTTCTCGCTTCGTCCGTAGGTCTTCTCGATGTAGCCCATGCCGGTGTCCTTTCCGTCAGCCCTTCTTGCTGTCTATAAATATAGCAGACCGGCATACCAGCAAGCCGGTGAACCGTACACTCCATATATCCTGCATATTCTGTTCAAAAAAGAAGGGCACCCTTTCGGATGCCCTCGTTCATTCGTCCAAATACTGCCAATGGTATCCAGCGCATGTTCTTCCGCCGCTTAGGGCATGGGATATCGAGGATGGATGTTTCCCGACTTGTATTCCAACATCTCTGACGGTTTCATATACCGTTCTCGGTCTGCTCGCAATGCGCCGTGTCGTATCGCCAATCATCGACCGTGTATCGACGTTCGTGCATCGTCTCTACGGAAGATACCCTTACCGTGCCGTCCTCGCCCCGATGGCACTGGACTTTCCTGACCGCGACCCCGAACCCACGATTCTCGACAGATTTCCTATCCGCTGCCAAGCACGCTGCAAACCCTGTGAGAAACCGCGCTTTTAGGCTGTCTCCGGTCTCAACAAAGTCAATGAGTGCATCGACCAGCCGCTCATAGCTCCTTGTCTCGACCTTTCCGGTGAATCCCCATTTGCGGTGCGCCCCGTCGGTCAAGGGTGCCATCTTGCCTGCCATGACCTCGTACCTATCCATTTACACGCTCCCTACTTATGTACATCGAAAAAGAGGGGCATCTCTTTCCCGATGCCCCTTCAATTCCTTAGCGAATGCCGTCCGGTGAATACGGTGACCAAGGCTGGCCGAGGAGAACCAGCCAGTCGCACTCCTCGCTCTCCCCCAGCCGGAACAGATAAACCGCATCCGAGACAATCTCCTGCCAGTATGCCGTAAGGTCACCGAACCTGCCGGTATACTTGCAGTGGGGAACAGTGCCGCCCCCGTCATAGACCATGACCATATCGTTCTTCTCGATTTCCATTTGCTCCGTCCTTTCTGCCTTGGGACGGCTCCGGTGCCGTCCCCCTTGCTGTTATCTGTAATTATAGCTATGCGGCATACCAGCACACTCCACAACGCGAGACTCCACGCCTTCTCCATGGAACTCGGGTCATTAGGGGCGAGCAGCCCCTAATCTGAGGGAGCGCAAGCGACCGCGCCACGGAGAGACCCCGCGAAACCGTAGGGTGCCAAGAAAAACCAACCTCCCGTCACGGAGCCACCGACCCTCCTTTCCGCGCCCTCTACCGAGCCGCTGCGGCGTGCCCCGCTTTGCCGCGCCTGCGGCCTATGGTTTCCCGAGAAGAAGGGGTTTTCAACATTCCGATGGGCGGAGGGTTCCTAGACTGACCCGGAGCCTGTCGGAATGTTGGAAACCCCGGCAGGTCTGTCCCCCGTTTCCGCCAAGTAGAAGGCTTTTCCGCGCTTTCAATGGCCGGAGGGTTCCTAGCCCGACCCGCAGGCTGTTGGAAGGGCGGGAAAGCCGCCCCCGAGTCCCCGTTCCCGCAACGACCCCGCGCCTTCACGCCGCCCGCAGGGCGGCTCCCAAAAAGCCAAAGAAAAAGGGCACCCTCCCGGATGCCCTTCACTTGACTTACCAAAGCCCGCAACATCCGTCAGCCCATGCCAGACATTCAGCGGCTCCGCCCTCAAACACGAGATTCCCGTTCTCATCTCCTTCGTAGACCTTGATGTTGATTCTGCTCAGATACTCTTCTGCGCCGATGCTGACCTTGCCGCCGAAGTTATCGTAAGCGCCCGTGACAACATAGGTGTAGCTCGCAGAGGGCACATTGTCCTCCCCGATGAACTCGATATCGGCATCCGCCATGCACATCGCCTTGAGGAAATGCTCGCACCAGTTTCGGTTATTGAGAATGTTCCTCTCCACGCTCGCTCCCGAAAAGTCGATATGTTGTTCAGGCTTGGTTCGCGATGCCACAACGAGCGAGTTGGCGATATCAATGGCATGGCAGCTGGGATAACCGTCATAGTGGCGATAGAACGTGGCGATGGTCTCCTCTTCCATCTGATTGCTCTTCCAGTTGAGGACGAGGTTCTTGAGGATGGTGACGGACGGTGTGCTCATGGTTTTTCCTTCCTGCCATGGGGCAGCTCGGTTGCCGCCCCTTTTGCTGTCTATAAATATAGCAGAACGGCATACCAGCAAGCAGGTGAACCGTACACTCCATATATCCTGCATATAAAAGCCAAAGAAGAAGGGCACCCTCTCGGATGCCCCGTGGTTCCTCTGCCCTAATAGTTCACAATCGCCTGATACTCCGGCATACCTTCTGAGAACTCATGCTCGTCTAGCGCATTGTAAAAGTCTGTCATCTTGCGAACCATGCACCGGTCGCAATACTTGGTAGCAGAGTCGCGCCAGTCCGCAAATGCCGGATTCGACTTGTCCCATTCAGCGCTGCCGCTAAAGATATAGGGGCAACAGGAGCAAACATAGTCAACGGCTTCCTCTAGCTTCTTGTCCTTCATGTTCGTCCTTCCTGCCATGGGGCGGCTCCACTGCCGTCCCCCTTGCTGACTATAAATATAGCAGACTGGCATACCAGCAAACAGGCGAACCGTACACTCCTTATATCCTGCATATAAAAGCATGGATGAACTCGCCGATGGCGTGCCTAAACCTTGTACTCGCAACTGCCGTATTCCAGACGGAATACATCATCCATGATGCCATCCTCGCTGTCGGGCACAAGCCTGACGAGACGGATGGTCTCATCCTCAGCATCGGAGCACAGGTCGATGATGAAACCGTCAAATCCCTCCCGCTCGCATCTTGAGACCATCCAACTTTCCTTGCAGTACGCTTCTGCAACGGCAAAGGCATCAAGCGCAGCTTCTCGACGCTTTATCTTCGCTTTGAAGCTCTCCTCCACCCCGTCACCACCACTGCAACGACTGATGGAAAGCGTGTATCCGTCCATGTCTGTTCCTTCCCTTCACGAACCGCTGCCTGTAACCCTTATGCAGCCTGAGACGGTCGGCGAGCAGGGCTTCCCTTTTTTCGACGGGATTGTCTTTCACATTGTCAGGCATATTTTCCACCCTCTGCTCCCTTCTGGCTAACTAACAATAAATATAGCAGACCATCAAACCACAAACACGGCAAGCCATAAAACCATCATAACAATGCAGAGAAAAAAGGGGCACCCGCGCAGGATGCCCCTTCTCATCTCACACGAACGGATTGGCGCAGCTGGAAGAATGCCGGACGCTGATTGAGGAAGTCCTTCAATACCTTGCCACCTCTATCTGGCACCGAGTAGCGCGATGGAGCCTACGCAGCCAACAAGTGCGATAAGGGTGCCTAGAACGCAGGCCGTCGCAAATCCGAGTGCCGCCATCTTCGTTCCCTCCGGTCGGTACGGCGCGTTGATGTTCATCAGGGATGCGGCGAGAATCCCGACGATGCCGCCGAGGAAGCCGAGGAAGAAGAAGCCTGCCTTCTGCCCGCTTGTAAGCGCACGTTCCATCGTCATCAGCATCTGGTCTTTCCCCGTATCCTTGGAATACATCTGCCCAATTCCTTCCTTTTTCTTCGCAAAACCGGGGCACGGTGCCTTCGCCCCTGTTCCGGCACCGCGCCCTGCCGGAATCTTACCATCCTCCGCGCGTTATGGCACAATCTGTTCAGGGATGCCGTCAAGTAGGAAGGAAAAACCATGGCTACCATTCAAGATTTCGAGGAGCGTATCGAGAAGCAGAAGGCGGAACTCGCCAAACTCGAAGCGAAGAAAAAGGAACTTGAAAAGAAGATTCGCGAGCGGAACCGAAAGTGGCGCTCTCTGGTCACCCATTCCGCTGGTGAAAGTGTGCTCTCCGCCGTCGGTTGCGCTTGGCAGGAACTCGACCTCAACGCACTTGATGGCTTCCTTGCGAGCCACGCAGACGAGGTGTGCGCCCTGCTTGTCCATGGAAGCACCCCGGAGGATGCCAAGGCGCGTCTCGATGCACGCAAGAAGAAAACGGTAAAAACGGAGCCTGTCGCTGATGGTGGGTTACAGGCAGCGGAACCGGATAGCGAAAACTCCGACTGGTAACAGAAAAGGGAGCCGTGTGACCGAAATCACAGGCTCCCTTTTCTCCTGCCCGCACTCCGAGATAAAAGCAACAGGCAGAAAGGACTTTCGCTACTGTAACACAGCGCACCGCCGCACGGGACGCGAATCTGGCAGAACCATCTCAAAACGCGTGTCTAATTGTGAAAGAAGCATGAAATCTGACTGGAAAAGTCCACAAAACAGGACGGATATAGTAAAACATAATCACAGATTGCAAGCAGAAAGGAGTGCCATGGATTTCAGGAACTATTATTACTACGTCCCGGTCAATTTCTACGAGACACCGGAGATGGTGCTCATCGACCATGAGCCGAATGGGGATTCCGCGACCGTACTCGTCCTCGCCCTGGCTAAAATCCACACGCGCACAGTCACGAAAAACGATGACGGCACGTTCACCATCGTGACCGATGACGGCACGTTCACGGATACCGAAGTCATGGAAATGCTCTCCTCCTTCGGCTATCGGGCAAATCACGTCAAGTACACCCGTGCCCTTGACGTTATCGCGAGGTTCCCACCCTTCGACTATCTCGCCTACTCGGACGAGGAGCGCGACGCAAAGACACCGGAGGGGTACCGATGAAGCTCCGAGGAGCGTGGCGCAGGGACTACAGTGAGTTCTTCGACACGCAGGAAGCCCTACTCATCGACGCGATGGACAATGCGGACTCCATCTACACCGTCTTCGCCCGTCTACAATCGCTTGCGGTGAAATGCGGCTGCGCCGGGAAACTCCTTCTCCACGAAAGCGTTCCCTACACCGACGAGATGCTTGCTGCGGTCACCAAGAAGACCGTTCCAGCCTTTCGGCAATGCGTGCAGCCGCTCGTGCAGCTCGGCCTTGTCATCTGCGAGGATGGCATCTACGCCATCGCGGACTGGGAGTTCAACCAGAACGCACCGGCAATCGACGCGATGCGCGAGGGAAACCGTGTGCGCAAGGCTTCGGAGCGTGCCCGTAAGAACGGAAAGGGAACCCGTCAGTTGAAGAAGGATAAAGTGGTCGCATACCTTACCGAGCACCCGGATGCCACGAACACCGAGGTTGCCGAGAAAACCGGTGTGAGCCGCCCCTCCGTCATCAAGTACCGCAGGGAATATACGCCAGCACTTCCAGCCCCAAAAGGCGGAAAAGTTGTAAAAGATAATGCCGTGAAAGTTGACACTGTAAAAATTGACGGTGTAAAAGTTGACAGTTTTGACGGTAAAGTTGACGTCAATTTTGACGTAAAAGTTGACAGTGATTTTGACACCGGTTTTTACACTGACGCAGACGGTAAAAGCGCAGGTAGACAATCTGCACGGGCTGAAAATGAAGCTGTAAAAATTGCGTCACGCCCTAAGAATATAGATGATAGATATAAGAATACATCTACATCTACAGCTATAGCTGATGGGGAGGGAGCGACAGATTCTGGAATCCCGACAAGGGAGGAAGTCCGCTCGCGCTTCGCAGAAATGGGATTCGCGGTTGACCCCGACCGCTTCTTCGATGTGAACGAGGGACGCGGCTGGCGCACGAACTCCGGCAAGCCCGTCGATGACTGGAAGAAACTCGCCGCAGTCTGGGACAGGAACGAGCGCCCGAAGGCCGCGACCCCTCCCGCACGCACGGAACCGAAGGCCAATGCGGTCGGGAAAATCCCCTCTGTCGAGGAGGTCATGGCGAAATGGGGCTGTGACCGTGAGACGGCTCAGGGATATATCGACGAGAACATGTACTAGAAATACCCCTGAGAATGTCTGAGAGCCTGCCTATGACACGTTAGATGTCATGTGGCAGTAACTGCCCGAACAAGACTACAAAGTCCCGTAGACAGGCTCTCAGACAGGGTAACGCAGAAAGGACGAGGTAAATGAACGAAAACGTAACGAAAACCAAGGAGCAGGACGGACAAAAGCCGGGCGAGGACTATCGCGACGCGGACGGCATCCTCGTCTGCGGGAAATGCGGAGAGCCACGCGAGCGGATGTTCCCGGCGGGCGGAATCTTCAAGGAGCCGCACCTTGTTCCGACCATGTGCCGTTGCCAGAGGGAGGAAGCGGATAGGCAGCGCGAGGAAACCGAGCGGGCGGAGAAAAGGCGTAGGACGGAACGGCTAAGGAAGCAGTGCTTCCCCTCATCCGGCAGGTACGCCTTCTGCACCTTCGATGCCGATGACGGCAGGAACGCGGCTCAGAGCACAGTCTGCAAGGCATTTGCCGCGACCTTCGACCCGAAAGACCCGGAGGGGCTTGTCCTGTACGGGAAGCGCGGCACGGGCAAGAGCTTCCATGCGTCCTGCATCGCGAACGCCGTCATCGAGCGCGGGTTCTCCTGTCTCGTGACCGATATCAAGCAGGTCGTGAACCTGATGGAATCCTCCTTCGAGAAGCGTTCCGGGAACCTTGAGAGAATCCTCGCCCCAGACCTCCTCATCCTTGAAGACCTCGGTGCCCAGCGCTCCACCGAGTACGTCATGGAGCACGTCTACGACGTTATCGACGGACGCTACAAGGCGGGGAAACCGATGGTGATAACGACGAACTTCGACTTTCGCGAGAGAATCCTGAACGCCACGGCAGATGACCCGTGGGGACGTGTCTTCGACCGCATCGTTGAGGTCGGGTTCCCGGTGAAGTACGACGGCAACTCGCGCCGTCGGGAAATCGGAATGAAGAACCGCAAAGATTTCAAGCGGAAGTTGGGAATCGAGGGGATAGAATCGTAGCGGAGCGGTTTTTAAGCATCAGCCGCTTCTTCCTGATTCTGGTGCCGATTTCCTTCCCGGCACCGTCCCCGCGCCCCGTAGCGTATCGATGCTGCGGGGCTTTCTTTTTCCTCTTGGCAGGAAAGGGCACGGAAATCGTGCCTATACCGAAAGGAGGAAAAAAAGATGACGAAAGAGAAAGCGAACCGTAACGAAGTGGTCGGCATGTTCCTGACCTATTGCCGGAAGACCCTCGTGAACGCGCGGACGGATGTTTTAAGGGAGCGCAAAAGGAGACGCAACCGCGAGGTGCTGTTCTGCGACCTCAGAAAGAGCGAACTTGAAAGCCTTGCGGACTGGCAGGACGTGCCGGAGCGGGAAACCGTATTCGATGCCGCCGGAAAGCCTATCGGCGTGACAGATAAAGACCTCGCGGATGCGCTGGAAAAACTCTGCCCAGAGGAGCAGGCAATAATCCTGCTCTCCTATTTTGCCGGATGGTCGGATAGGCGTATCGGTGAGGACATGGGGTTCCCGCGCTCCACGGTACAGAACCGTCGCGCCCGTGCGCTCGCCCGTCTTGCGGACATTCTGACGGAAGGGGGTGACCCGCATGGCAAAGGGAAAGATTGACTACGATACCGTCGTTGCCGCGACAAGCGGAGATGCCCTTGCTGCCGGGGCGGTGCTCGATTACTTCAACGACTTCATGGACGGACTTTGCACCGGGTTCTACACCGACGCGGATGGCTTCTGGGATTACGGCATCGACCTCTCGATGAAATCGTTTATGCAGGCGAAGCTCTTGCGTGCGATGTTGAGGTTTCAGCCGTAAAAGACACTACTTGTAACAAGTAAAACCAGAAATAGGGAAAACCAGCACACCAGAAAACTACTTGACCAGCCATGGTATAATAAAAATGTCAAGCGGTTGTCTGGTGCCCTTTTTCCCGGAAAGGAAAATTATGGCATCGGAACACAATCGAACCGAAGAGAAGAAAACCTATACGGTAGGCGAAATCGCCGAAATGCTGGGCATCAGCGACAAGGTGGCCTATACACTCGTGAAGAGCGGGCAGTTCAAGTACGTCCGCGTCGGCAGAGCCATTCGGGTATCCAAAAGCTCCTTCGACAGTTGGTTGGAACCAAATTAACCGACAAGGAGAAGATTCGATATGGCAGCAATCAAGCAGAGAAAAACAAAATATTCCGTTATCTACTGGTATGTAAATGAACAAGGAGAACGGAAACAAAAATGGGACACTGTGGATACGATTGGCGAAGCAAAGAGTCGCAAGGTCTTTGTAGAGTTTTATCAGGAGAAATACGGACAGGCCATCGTTCCTAACGAGGAGACGTATTTTCAAAGAGTAGCTGATGAAAAGGCAAAAATGGGGAAAGAAGGCGGAACCGATGAGCACGATAGCGGCTCGGAGCCGATTCGCAGAAGAACCCCGACCCCAAAAAGCGCGGTAACGCCGCAAAAGGACGATATCACTTTCAGCGAGTTCCTAAAGCACTATGTGAAAGTGTACGGAACGTCGAAATGGTCTATGAGCACATACAGCGGAAAGACCGGGCTAATAAGGAACTACATTGACCCATATATCGGGGACAAGAAGCTGTCTGAAATCACCACGGAATGCCTTTCGGAGTATTACAACGACCTGCTCTCCGTCGAGCGCGTTCCGCCTGCCAACCAAAAAAAGACCGGCAAATGTGTCGCGCCTTCCGGCGTGAAGAAGATTCATGACGTTATCCGCTCCGCACTCAATCAGGCAATGAAATGGAACTATCTCGACCCGATGATGCAGAATCCGGCAAAACTTGCCACCCTGCCGACGATGAAGAAAACGAAACGGAAGGTGTGGAGTGTGAGCACGTTTCGCGAAGCACTTCCAAGAGTCGAGGACGATATTCTGGCTCTCGCCATGAACCTCGCTTTTTCCTGTTCGCTCAGGGTGGGGGAGATAACCGGTCTCACATGGGACTGCATTTTCATAGACGAGGAATCTATTGAAAACGGCAACGCTCGCATCATCATCAACAAGGAGGTTGCTCGTGTTTCCATTGAAGCCTTGCAGAGACTCAACGAGCGGGACGTGCTCGTCACGTTTCCCGCTCAGAAACCACACTGCACCACTAGGCTCGTACTCAAGACCCCGAAAACCGAAACCAGCACCCGTGTGGTATGGCTTCCGAAAACCGTGGCACACATGCTCGTGGAGCATAGGAAAAATCAGGAGGAACTAAAGGAGTTCCTTGGAGCGGATTACCATGACTACAATCTTGTGGTTGCCCTTGAAAACGGAAATCCGGTGGAGAGCCGCATCATCCGAAAGCGCCTGCAAGTCTTTTGTGACACGACAGGATACGAACGTGTGGACTTCCATTCGCTCCGCCATCTCTCCACGAAGTACAAACTCAAACTGACACAGGGCGATATTAAATCCGTCCAAGGAGATACTGGTCACGCCGAAGCCCAGATGGTGACAGACGTTTACTCGGAAATTGAAGACGAGAACCGGCGTGAGAACGCGGCTCGCATGGAAGCCGACTTCTACAGCCCTACCGCCAAAAATGGGAAATCATCAGCAACAGAGGATATCGGCGAAGCTCTGGCAGCTATCCTTAAGAACCTGTCACCTGAGCAACTTGCAGCGCTTGTCTCCGCTGCCCGTTAGCAGTGGTTGTTAGCAAGTTGTTAGCAAATCGTCCCAAATGTTGTGCCAGACACACAGGTAGATGTTTTTTGTTAGCAAACAATAGAAACGGAAAAACGGAAAGACGGCTATACCGAAAACTGGAATGCCAGTCGAAAACGGTGTAGCCGTCTGAAAAGGAAAAATGCCGGAAACCCTTGAAAAATCAGGCTTCCGGCGATTTTTACCACACGTCCCAGACAGGAATCGAACCTGCGGCGTTTCGCTTAGGAGGCGAACCCTCTATCCTACTGAGGTACTGAGACATATCATATTCAGTTAGCAAAAAGTCTTCGTTCCAACAACCGCTTAGGAGGCGCTTGTTTTATCCGTTAAACTAAGCGGACGAACCAGTACATCCCGGTGTTTCACACTTAGACGCCTGCTTAGATATCATACTATTTACAACCTGAAAAGTCAAGTCTTGACCTGCTATTGAAAGCTGTCTGTTTATTAAAACTGTTTATTGAAAGCTGTCTTAGAGTCGGCCGACGGCACTTTGTGACCGCCTTTAGTCTTTTTGCAGCACAGCCACTTTCATGCTGCGTACATACTCTCCGATCTGCCCTGCTGCCTCCCGTCCGTACTTCTCACACAGACGAACAATGGCACTGCCCACAATAGCACCATCCGATACAGCTGCCATTTTTTCAGCCTGCGCCGGTGTTGAAATACCGAATCCAACGGCGCATGGGATGTCCGGATTAGCCTCTTTGACAAGGCGCACCATGGCACCGATATCTGTTGTAATCTCACTTCTGACACCGGTAACTCCCAGTGACGAAACGCAATACACAAATCCTTTTGCCTCTGCAGCGATCATTTTGATGCGGTCATGGGATGTCGGTGCGATCATAGAAATCAAATCCAATCCTGCCGCTTCACACAGCGGTGCAAATTCTTCCTTTTCTTCATACGGCACATCCGGAAGGATCAATCCATCAATCCCAACCTCCGCCGCTTTGTCCAGAAACCTTGCAGTGCCATAAGAAAATACAACATTGGCATAAGTCATAAAAACCATCGGAAGTGTCACTTTCTGCCGTACACGTCGAACCATGTCAAATACTTTATCCGTCGTCACACCGCCGGATAAAGCACGCAAATTGCCTTCCTGGATCACAGATCTCTCTGCTGTCGGATCTGAAAAAGGAATACCCAGCTCAATCAGATCCGCACCGGCCGCTGCCATGGCCTCTATAATTTTTTCTGTTGTTTCTAAATCCGGATCACCGCAGGTGATAAACGGAATAAATACTTTTTCTTTTGCAAATGCTTCTTTAATCTTACTCATGAATATCCTCCCCTCTGTATCTTGCAATGGCTGCGCAGTCTTTGTCACCGCGGCCGGAAATATTGATCACAATAATCTGATTTTTCGTCATGGTCGGTGCCAGTTTCATGGCATAGCTGACGGCATGGGCCGATTCAATGGCCGGAATAATACCTTCTGTACGGCTCATATATTCAAAAGCCTCCACCGCTTCATCATCGGTAACAGCAACATATTCCGCACGTCCGCTGTCATAAAGCATAGCATGTTCCGGTCCGATTCCCGGATAATCCAGACCGGCGGAAATAGAATAAACCGGTGCAATCTGACCAAATTCATCCTGACAGAAATAAGATTTCATACCGTGGAAAATGCCCAGCCGCCCTGTTGCAATCGTTGCTGCCGTTTCCGCTGTATTTATGCCGCGGCCCGCCGCTTCACATCCGATCAGTCTCACATCTTTGTCTTCAATAAAATGATAAAAGGCACCGATAGCATTGGAACCGCCGCCCACGCAAGCCAGAACCGCATCCGGCAGTTTGCCTTCCGCTTCAATTATCTGCTCTTTGATTTCTTTGGAAATCACTGCCTGAAAATCTCTGACAATCGTTGGAAACGGATGCGGCCCCATAACAGAGCCCAGCACATAATGCGTATCTTCAATTCTGCTGACCCATTCGCGGAATGTCTCTGAAACAGTATCTTTTTCAATGTAGCCGTACCACTCTCAACCGCATAGACTTTTGCACCGAGAAGGCGCATTTTGTAAACATTTAATGCCTGCCTTATCATTTCTTCCTTTCCCATATAAATCTCGCATTCCAACCCCATCAAAGCTGCTGCAGTGGCTGTAGCCACACCATGCTGTCCGGCGCCCGTCTCAGCGATTACACGGGTTTTGCCCATTTTCTTTGCCAGCAGACACTGCCCCAGCGCATTATTAACCTTGTGTGCACCTGTATGATTCAAATCTTCTCGCTTCAGGTAAATTTTGGCGCCGCCCAGGTCTTCGGTCATACGCTTTGCGTAATAAAGACGTGATGGTCTGCCCGCATAATCATTTAAAAGTGCTGTCAATTCCTGATTAAATTCAGGGTCATTTTTATAAAAATTATAGGCTTTTTCCAATTTCAGAACCGCATTCATCAATGTTTCCGGAATATACTGTCCGCCGTGAATGCCAAATCTACCTTTTGTCATTGCTTATTTCCTCCTGCTCTTCTGACCGCCTGCAAGAAAAAATTTTTTCTCCTGCATCATTACTCCCGCATCCTCAAGAATTGACCAGTCGAAGGTCTCGCCTGTTCCATAACCGTTATCCAGAATCACCGCATCCGCACTGCTTGTCATGGCATCTTCAAAATCTTTTCTGCTTCTTATTTTAAAAGCTTTCCATATACAGTCCTTTATCTCAGCATTTTGCCTTGTATCGCCATGCCCTGTTTCACCATCATCCGTGAAGGCTTCTTCCCCGCATTTCAGTAATTTACGCAGCCGCCGGATATAATTCTCATCTTCCCGTCCGTGGAGCTGGATCACATCCACAATCCCTTCATTCAAAAGCATCGCTGCCTGTTCAACCGGACGATCAACAATCACTCCTACCGGAACAACAGAAGCATCCAGCCCTGTTCTCAGCTTTCTGACCTGTTCCGCCGTCACATTGCGATGACTTTTCGGAAAATCAATGATAAATCCGCAATAGTCCGGCTTCGCCTCATTGACTGCTGCAATATCTGCTTCCCTGCTCAATCCGCAAATTTTAATCACAGTCATTGTCAACACCTGCTGCTGCGGATTTCATGGCCTTCAGCATTGCCTTCTGGTCCTTTGCCCGCATCATTACCTCACCCATCAGCACTGCATCTGCACCCGCCTGTCTGAGTGCCTCCACATCCGATATCCGGCTCACGCCGGATTCCGCCACATAAATCACTTCTTCCGGTATCAGATGCCGAAGTTTCACAGCATTGCTAAAATCCACACTAAAATCTTTTAAATTGCGATTATTCACGCCGATCACCCCGGCACCTGCCGATACGGCCATTTTTATTTCTTCCTCGTCATGGGTTTCCACCAGTGCATCTAAGCCCAATGTGTCACAAATTGTCAGATAATGCGTCAGTTTTTTCATCCATCAAAGCACAGATCAGCAATACCGCATCCGCACCCATACATTTTGCCTGATAAATCTGATAATCATCCGCTGTAAAATCTTTTCGGATCATCGGCAGCTGAATCGTTCTCCTGACTTCCCCAAATATGACATCCGATCCCAGAAACCATTTCGGTTCTGTCAGGCAGGAGACACAGTCTGCACCAGCCACTTCATAATTTTTTGCAATTCTTTTATAATCAAAGACCGGATCGATCAATCCCTTGGATGGAGAAGCTTTTTTTACCTCACAAATAAAAGACATTTCTTTTTTCTGAGTGCCCGGCTGAATCTAAATGTACCTTTCGGAAGCGTCAATGCCCGCTCCCGCATTTCCTTTTCCGGCACCTTTTCCTTATCCCTGGCCGCCCGCTCTTTGGCATAAGCGGCAATCGTCTCAAGTATTGTTGCTGCCATATTTTTGCTCCCTGCTGTCTTAACGCTTATTTTTCTGAGTCACTCATTGATAATGACCTCTTTACCGCTTATTGGAAAATTCAACAAATTCTTCCAATTTCTTCATTGCTGCACCGGCATTCATGCAGACTGCATCTCTTTTGGCTCCCTGAATCTGACCGCTCAAAATACCTTTTGTGATGACTGCATTTTCCTCAGCTGTGCCTCCCACCAGTTCATCTTTGGTGCAGCGTTTCAGACCAAAATCTTCAGGTTGGATCACATAGCTTCTGTAATTGCCGTTGTTGATCTCACACACGGTTGTCGGTGCGCTCATGGAGACATCCTCACAGATGCCTGCATCTGCCGGACGTCCCGGCCCCGGTGACAAAATAATGTGACTCGGTTTTAACTGTCGAATATCGTCGATGTTCAAAGTATCATTTCTTTCCACCCGGATATCCGGATCAATACTTCCCACCAGTTGATAAAGGTTGTAGGAAAAACTATCATAATTATCAATCAGCAATATCATAAACTGTCACCTCCCTGAGCCATTTTCAAAGCATCCATCACTGCGGCCGCTTTATTGATACACTCCTGATATTCATTCTCCGGCACAGAATCCGCCACGATGCCGGCACCGGATCTGACAAAGACTTTACCGTTTTTCTGGAATGCCAGACGAATTGCAATACATGTATCCAGATTGCCAGTAAAATCCAGATAACCGATGGCCCCGCCGTAAATGCCGCGTTTGTTGTCCTCCAGCTCATCAATGATCTCACAGGCTCTGAGTTTCGGAGCCCCTGAGAGCGTTCCCGCCGGAAGAACCGCATCCACTGCATCTAAGGCTGTCAGATTCGGCCGGATTCGGCCTTTTACTGTCGAACCAATGTGCATAACATATGAAAAACGTTCAATAGACATATATTTCTCAACTTCCACCGTTCCAAAAACACTGATCTTTCCAATATCATTTCTTCCGATATCTACCAGCATGTTATGCTCGGCCCGTTCTTTTTCATCGTCCAGGAGTTCTTTCTCAAAAGCCAGATCTTCCTGCTCCGTTCTTCCGCGTTTTCTTGTCCCGGCCAGAGGAAATGTATGTAAAACACCATCCTCCAGTTTTACCAACGTTTCCGGTGAAGCACCGGCCATTTCAATATCATCACTCGAAAAATAAAACATATACGGCGACGGATTGGTCGTTCTCAAAACTCTGTAAGCGTCCAGCAAAGAGCCTTCAAAATCCGCTTCCAGGCGGTTTGAGAGGACAACCTGAAAAATGTCACCCTCTTTGATATAGTGTTTGGCCTTTCTTACCATGTCACAGTAGGCCTCTTTGTCAAACAATGGTCTGAACTCACTGGTGATCCTGCCCTGCTTTGGCGGCTGTGGCTGTCCGGAACGAATCAGCTCAATCATATTTTTTGCTTCAGGGAAGGCTCCGCATAGCAAATATAATCATAAGCAAAATACCCCACCAGACCACCAGTAAAAGGCGGAAGATGCTCAAGTTTCGGGCTTTTATAATCAGCCAGTATTTTCTTGATCATTTCTCCCGGATGACGAATATCCATTTCAATGGTCGTTCCGTTTTTGATTGTCATTTTTCCTTTAAGACAAGCCAGTTCCAGCTTCGGATCATAGCCCAGAAATGTATAGCGTCCCCATTTTTCATTATCCTCGATGGATTCCAGCATATAAACATGCCGACTGATATTTTTCAGAATGCGAAGCACCTCAATCGGCGTTTTTACATCTGAAAAAACCTCACAGCTGATGGGAATGACTTTATAATCGCCTTCTGCTGCTATTTTCTTTGCCTCATCCAATGTCAGATTAATCATTTTGCCTGTCCTCCTTGTTGAAATACTTTTCGGCTGCTGTATTCTCCATCCCGGATTCCGAAACTAAAAAATCCCCGGCAATGTAAATTAATACATTGCCAGGGACGATTGGAATTCACTTATATCGCGGTGCCACCCTGCTTCACAGGATAGAAAAATCCTGCGCGCTTGTTAAAGAAGTACTAACATACTCCCGGCAATTAACGCCTGCCCCGCGTCATAGAATACTTGAACAGCTCTGCTGCCTTTCACTATGCCCTCAGTGGTCCATTTGCCTATCTGCGTTCGGCCCGGCTCTCATCTTCCCGGCCCCTCTGTGCGTGCACAATAAACGTTATCTCCACATCATCAGTTTAATTAGCTAAATTGTTCTCTGACTATTACTATACCTACTATGAAAATATCTGTCAAGAAATTTTTATAATTTTTTATCTTTTTATTTCAGCGCATCCTTCAGCTCTTCCTTGGATGTCACACCAACCATACGCTGAACTTCCTGTCCGTTTTTAAAAATAATCAGTGTCGGAATGCTGACAACACGGAACTGACGTGCCAGATCCATCTGCTCATCCACATTGACTTTGCCAATCTGAACATCCGGCATTTCCGTTTCAAGTTCATGAAGAATCGGTGCCATCATCTGACACGGACCGCACCATACAGCCCAGAAATCTACCAGTACCGGCTTGTCGGATTTTGTAACCTCCGCCTGAAAATTTTCTTTTGTTAAATCTATAATTGCCATAATAAAACCTCCTGAAATTAAATTTCTTCCATATCACTTACAAGCTCAGTATAACAGAGATACCCACAGAATGAAATATCTGATTTTATGAAGTTGCTTTACTTTTGTCCATTCACCCGCTATACTAATTCATATAGTACTTTATTTTAAACAAAAAGTAACTCCTTAGAAAACATTAAAGGATTGTGATCATTTTGAATCAGACGAATGTCTCCAACGAGCTTGCTGCCGCACCGGTGGGAAAGCTCCTTTTTAAACTGGCCGTTCCCACGGTCATTGCCCAGCTGGTCAATCTGCTCTACAACATCGTAGACAGAATTTATATCGGCCATATGCCCGGAACCGGCAGTTCTGCGCTGACCGGCATCGGACTGTGTTTTCCGATTATTTATCTTATTTCTGCTTTTTCAGCATTGATCGGTCAGGGCGGTGCCCCAAGAGCCGCCATCTGCATGGGGCAGAATAAGACAACCGAAGCCAACAGGATCCTGAATAACTGTTTCGTTGTCCTGATCATTGAAGCCGTTGTCCTGAGTGTATTTTTCTGGATTTTTGGTGAACCGCTGCTGTGGCTCTTCGGCTGCAGTGAACAGACAATTGTCTATGCGCTGCCTTATATGCAGATTTATGTTTCCGGATCGATTTTTGTCATGCTGGCTCTGGGCCTGAATCTTTTTATTACGACACAGGGATTCACACGTTTCAGCATGACCTCCGTCCTGATCGGTGCCGGTGCCAATATTATCTTGGATCCGATTTTTATCTACGGTCTGCATATGGGAGTCCGTGGTGCCGCCCTTGCAACAATCATTTCACAGGGTTTGTCCTGCATCTGGATTCTGAGGTTCCTCACCGGCAAAAAGACCCGGCTGAGATTGAAGAAATCCGATATGCACCTTGAGAAGCGCATTGTCATTCCATGTCTCGGACTCGGACTCGGTCCTTTTGTTATGCAGGCTACGGATGCACTTTTGAATATTGCCTTTAATTCCTCACTGCAGCATTATGGCGGTGATATTGCCGTTGGTTGTATGACCATTTCCAGCACGATCCAGCAGATGGTATGGATTCCCGTACAGGGCATTGGTCAGGGGGCTCAACCCATCATCAGCTACAATTACGGTGCCGGCAACGCCAAAAGAATCCGACAGACGTTTAAATGCATGCTTGCTGTTTCTATGACAGCGCTGACCGTTTTCTGGCTGTTTGTCCAACTGTCGCCAACAACCTTCATCCGCATATTCAGCAATTCTGAAGAAATTATTGCGACAGCCGGTTGGACACTTCGGGTTTACATGGCCGTTTTCTGCATGTTCAGCATCCAGATGTCTGTCCAGCAGACATTTACAGCCCTTGGAAAAGCAAAGGCATCCCTTTTTATCGCCTGCCTCAGGAAGATTATTCTGCTGATTCCGCTGATTTTTATACTGCCGCATTTCTTTGACAACAAAGTGTTTGCTGTATTTCTTGCGGAACCGGTATCAGACACCATTTCCATTACAGCATCCATCATTACTTTCCGTATTGTCTTCAAAAAGGCAATGCAAAATATTAGTAAATCTGCATAGCAGAAATTTTTGTGTAAGATACCCATTGTATATTTTGTCTTTTAATATTATAATCAACTATAATACATCTATTATTGCATTATAATACTGATTCAGGATAGGGAGGTATACAAATGTATTGCGATTTTGAAGAATATGTCAAGAACCGAAAACCGGACAAGTTGTCTCTGAAGAATCTTGTCAACCCATCTCTTGAGAAACCGTACGACAAAGATGAACTAGCTCTGCTTTCCCACCTGGCAGTAATATACAGCGAATCTATTACACTTGCTTCGGAAGATGAGAACCCTGAAGCTGAAGCTGATGATGACGACGACGATGATGACTTTTAGAATCTTTTAAAAGAAAAAGCTGACGTACTGCGAATAACAACAGTACGCCAGCTTTTTTATACACTCTTGGACTCACCTGAGAGTCCCTACACGGAATTCAGATCCGATTCACAGACACTGCTTCCATCTGTTTATACATAGTCCAGATGCCCCTGAAGCCAGATATTGCCGCGGAAACGGCGTCCCACTGCAGGCTCACCCAATAGATCTTCTGCATTCATACACAGATCGATCAACACATCATTGCATTCGATCTGTATCTGATACAGCTTCTCTCCTGTCAGCTGATTGTAGACTTCTTCTACACTGAGAATATCCCCCATCACCGAATACTGATCACAGGCAATACCATACGGCATAAAATAAGACTCTACAATCGTCAAGACATCCTCTGACTTGATACGCTTTGAAATAGAGGTATACATATCAATATCCTCTAATGTGAGATTCTCCAGTGCATCCTGATCGCCCTGTCTGGCCGCTGCAATCATACCATTGCGTGATTCATTCTCCCGAAGCCGCTTCAAACGCTCAGAATCATTTCTCACAACAGGCAGGATCACCTTGCCGGAAATCGACAATGCCGACAACCTTACGGATACAGAAGAAATCTGACGACTCTTCGGGTTCATATCTGCATAATCCATCAGATGATTCATATGGAAAATAAGAGATACCCCAAGATTCACCACATCACACATGCCATCATATTCTTCTCTTTCAGAAATCTTCTCAACACTGACATCATCTGTGAGCGAAATCTGATGACCTGTATAATGCGGAAAATAATATTCATAACTGAACATACCATGCTCATCTACTTCACCACGCACCGTGATGCCTGCATTTGACACAAAATCTCGACACTTCTCTGCATAGACCGTGCCGCCGCAACCTGAAGCAAATTCACTGTCAGGGCTTCCCATGACCATATCAAGCAGCCGCTGCAAATCTCTTTTATGTTGAACCTTACTAAAACCTACCGCTCTCAAATAATCATGCATATAACCACCTGCAAATGATTTCTACTTGGAAATAACTTCAATACCGCCAAGATATTTTCTCAGTACTTCAGGAACAACGATAGAACCGTCTTTCAGCTGATTCTGCTCAACCAGTGCAGGAAGTACACGGGATGTAGCAAGACCGGAGCCATTCAATGTGTGCATGAACTGGATAGAACGATCTGCTCTTCTAACACGCATATTGCCTCGTCTCGCCTGATAATCTCTTGCATTGGATACAGAAGAAACTTCTTTGTAACCATTCATAGATGGAATAGAAATCTCGATATCGTATGTTCTTGCCATAGATGCAGAACAATCACCTGCTGCCAGTTTCACAGTTCTGAAGTGGAAACCAAGGCCTTTAACAAGGTTCTCAGCCTTTGTTACGAGTTCTTCAAACGCTTCATCTGACTTCTCAGGCAGTGTGTACTGGAACATCTCTACCTTGTTGAACTGATGGCCTCTGACCATACCTCTTTCGTCCGCTCTGTAAGAACCTGCTTCTCTTCTGAAACATGGTGTGTAAGAGAAGAATTTCTTCGGCAGATCAGCCTCTGTCAGGATCTCATCTCTGTAAACAGATGCCAGCGCAGCTTCTGCTGTAGGCAGCATGTAATGAATTCTGCCTTCATCTGTCGGATTAGCAATCTTATAAACTTCATCTGCAAACTTAGGGAACTGACCTGCTGTCAGACCACACTGATATTCAAGCATGTATGGCGGCATGATCATCTCATAGCCATCAGCCAGATGTGTATCAATAAAGTAGTTCAGTAATGCCCATTCAAGACGTGCGCCCATGCCTTTGTAAATCCAGAAACCGTTGCCGGCCAGCTTAACACCGCGCTCATAATCAATCAGGCCAAGGTTTGTACAGAGATCCACATGGTTCTTTGGCTCAAAGTCAAACTTCTTCGGTTCGCCAAAATAACGCAGCGGTTCATTATTCTCCTTGCCGCCCGGTAAAAGATCATCATCCGGCATATTCGGCAGACAATATAAATCCTGCTGATACTCGTTCACAACATCTCTTAACTGTCCGTCCAGCGCGGAAATCTTGCCTTTGATCTCACCCATTTCCTTGAAAATTGCTGTTGTATCTTCACCAGCCTTCTTCAATGCAGGAATCTGTTTGCTTACTTTATTCTGTTCAGCCTTCAGCGCTTCTGTCTGCTGAAGGAGTGTTCTTCTCTGTTCATCTAACTCGAGAATACGGTCGATCAATTCGTCACAATCTACCTCTTTTGCCTTCAAACCGGCTTTGATCTTATCCGGATTCTCTCTGATTAATTTAATATCAAGCATCTTTGTCACCTCATCATCACTGCCCGCCCAGGGGCGGATCCATTCATTCTTATCGAGCATTAATTATACCATTGTAAAAATACTTTTTCAATACTTCTGCCTGCCCTTTCTTTATCAGCATACTCTTTTTCATGAACGCATATACTATAAACATGGCATTTTACTCCGCGTTATTTCAAATTCTGCTTTTGAAAGGAAATATAACCATGACTGATTTTTTATATCCTGATATTTTGAATGAACAACTGACCTATGCCAGACAGGCACGTGCCGCATGGCTTTGGACCAATGTTGCCGAACGAAGCCGGATTTTTCTGCAAGTTCTGGATACCCTTCAGCCCATCTGCGCATCCCTTGCCCGTGACAGCGTCCAAGAGACGGGCTACGGTATTTTTGAGGACAGGATGCTCATGATCACACGCCTGCTTCGTGACCTCCGTTCCTGCTGCCTTCAAACAGAATCTCCCTTTTCAGAACGTCTTTCCTGCACGGACACACACACCCAAATCCAGCCCTCCGGCACTTTGCTTGGCATACCATCATCCATACATCCGGTCACTGAAACCCTCTTTGCCGCTGCTATTGCCATTCAAACAGGAAATCCGCTCATTTTTTTCTTTTCTGACAGTGCATTTCAGATATCAGCCCGAACAGCCTCCCTGGTCCGTGATGCTGCAATTGCTGCCGGTGCACCTGACAACTGCATTCAATGGCTGGAAATTGCTGATGACAACCTGCTTGAAAAATGCAATCACTGTCCCGACATCAGCGGCCTTATTCTTTCCGGACTTTCCGCCAATATCCGCAAAGTATTTTCTGCTTTTTCAGCGGAATGTATCCTTTCCTTTCCACAGCCTGCTTTCTGCTATATCCACTACAGTGCTGATCCGACACTTGCTGCAGGGCAGATTGTTTTATCCAAAACCTTTGACAACGGAATGTGCTTGAACGGTGAGCAGATAATCTGTGCCGATGCTGTGATCCTGCCGCCGCTGAAAGATGCCCTGCGCCGCACCGGCGGTTATTTTGCATCCCCGGAAGAAATTGTCCGCCTCACTGCGATTCTTGCCAACCTTTCGGACAATACAGTTAATCCTTCTGTTATCGGACAATCTGCGCAGGCACTGGCTGATCTGGCCGGTATTGTCATTCCTGAAGTCACCCGCCTCATTATTCTTGAAATCGAACCGGATAATGCTTCCCACCCACTTCTTGTGCCCTTTTTGTGCCCGGTTCTTGTACTGATATCGGTGAATGATTATGAACAGGCAGCCGACAAAATTCGTCTTTTATCCACAAAAAGTGCATCTTTTTCCACTGACTTCCCTTTTTCCGACACCCGCCCCCTGCCGACACATCATTATCTTGCGCTTTATGCCGCCGACAATGCACCGATTTCATTTTTATCCTATGCACTTCCGGATTTTTCCATAATTGAAAATGCTCCGGCTGCTTCTGTATCCATGATCCAGCAATATGTGGATATCTATGGCCATCTTCTTCCTTCTTCAGCCATTCCTCAGCTTTTTTCCATCCGCCGCTGCCATTCGACAATGATCGAAACCGCCCGCTGCTTTTCTTTTCCTGCAGAAATTTATTATGGACAAAATCCCCTTGAACAACTGAAACTTTATGAACATGAAGACCATCTTCTCTTTCTGCAGTGTCCTGCATTTTCAGAATCTGCCGTTCAGACTGTCATAAAAAGGATACAGCAAAAATACCCCTTTATTCAGTATGAATGCCTAAAGCTTGCACCCGATGATTCACAGATCACTGACTTTCTCTGCCAGCACTCGCTTTTTCCTGAACTGCCTGCTGCACCGGATTGTCTCATTGTCATCGGTGACAGCACTGCTGTCCATATTGCCAAAATGCTCATGACCCGTTATCAGCAATCCGCAAGTTCTTCCCTCCCACGCCTGATCATCATGACTTCGGATGCCGGATGCCATGCGGCGCTTCTGCCTTTTTATCCACACTATGACAGCTGCAGCAACCGATTGACAGATATGTCCTGCCGGCTTTCCTATTTTACATTGATTGCTGACAGCCATTTTTCCTTTTTTCGAAGCCACAAACATCTGATCAGTGCCTGCATGGCTGCTATGGCCGATGCTTTTGATTCTCTCTTATTCGTCGGCGGAGATGATATTTCCGATGCTATGGCTTTCCGTTCCATTCAGCTGTTTCTTGTCTGGCTTCCGCTTTTTTTGTCCGCCTCCTCCGAAAGAGGGCATCAAAAAAACAGGCCTGACGCCTGTTTGGAACATTTGCAAAATGCATGTATTTTATCCGGACTGGCCTGTTCTCATACCGGCCTCGGCCTTTCTCATATCCTCTCACAACAATTATGCTGTGAATTTCGGATATCGATGTCTGCCTTGCAGGCACTCCTGATACCCCGTCTGCTCCTGTATTATGACAGTGATTCCACACATCTCTCCGGAAAAGCCTGGACGGTTTCTGCCTCCGCCTGCTCTGCTGATAACTATTTAAAAATGCTGGCTGCCATCAATCCATCCTTCGACGGAAACCGACGGGCAGCCGATATACTGGCCGAAAAAATTGACACACTTCTTGATGATGCCCATCTCCCGACCAATATTAAGAGCTGCCATATCCGAGAAAAAGACTATCTTCAGCGCATAGAGGACCTGGCTCTGCGCAGTTTTGAACAGTTATCCGCCATCTGTGCCGATGCCGGATCCGGATATCCGCTGGTCAGTGAAATTGTCCGGATTCTAAAGGATATCTATTAGATTCTGCCTGTAGATCCAAAACCGCCTGCACCGCGCTCTGTCTCATCCAGTTCCGCTGTCTCGACAAATTCTGCTGTCAAAAACGGTGTTATCACCATCTGTGCAATACGTTCACCGTTCTCAATCTCTGCCGGCTGATTGGAATGATTATGCAGAGCAACCATAATCTCGCCTCTGTAATCCGCATCAATAACCCCTACCTTGTTGGCTGGTGCCAGACCTTTCTTGGTTGCCAGCCCGCTTCGCGCATAAATAAGCCCTGCATAACCTTCAGGGATTGCTGCACTGATGCCTGTATGTACCAGATAGGTCTCACCCGGTGCGATTGTCACTGCATGATCCATACATGCATACAGATCCGCACCTGCTGAAAACGCTGTTCCGTATGTTGGAATGATTGCTCTGTCATCCAGTTTCTTTATATTCACCTGCTGTTTCATCTTCATCTCCTCCTAATTCTCTCTGACCTCAACATGAACATATTCCTTCGGCTCCCAGAGGACAATATGACCCTCTTTCAATGAGGGCTGTACTTCTATAATTCTCTGGTTCGATGAGCCCTTAAACTGCAGGCTCGGGCTCTTGAGTGCCTCTTTAAACTCGCCGTCCACCAGCACATCAATATAAGACAGCATCTCTTTTGTCTCTTCCCACTGCTCTGCCATTCTTCCGAGAATATCCTTTTCAAAATCATAGCCTGTATAACACCAGATATTCTTCTCCGGGAATCTTGCCTTTACTTTTCTCAAGAGTGGAAGCAGTCCCTGCTGGTTCACATGCTCAAAGGGCTCCCCGCCAAGCAGACTCAGACCCGCAATATAAGATTTGTCCAGATAATCCAGTACCTGTTTCTCCGTTTCTTCTGTAAATGGCTTTCCGTAATGAAAATTCCATGTCTCCTCGTTAAAACATCCTTTGCAGTGATGCGTACATCCGCTGACAAAAAGCGACACACGAACGCCCTTGCCATTGGCCACATCGCAGTATTTAATATCTGCGTAATTCAAATTCATCAACCTTCTATTCAGTAAATATATTTGTTCCGGCCGTGATCACATCGCCCCGACCCGATTCACATTCTGTGCCAGCTGTACAGACATGCATCCTTATCATTATATGAGAAAACAACATGAACCGCAAGCAGCAAATTTATGAATAATACCTCTGCGTTAATTTATCCTGCGTTAATTTATGGATTGCATTTCTTGCATGGATCATATCCCTGAGCGATCAGATCATCCCTGGAACCTGTGTATTCCTTTTTATTTGACGCTTTCATCTGCTTCACACTAGAACAGGACGGATAATGAAACTTCTTGGTATTCGTATTCAATATGTACTCTGTCCCTGTGCTGACCGGTGCGCTTGTCTCCTTGACGAATTCTGTCTGAACCGCAGCCTGCTGTGTACCGCTTTTGTCTGCGGCTGACTGGCTGACTGCAGAATTGCCGCCGGAACTGCTGTCGGAATTTCCCTTTTCTGAAGACAGCCAGCTGTCACCGGTTGCATAGTCTATTGTAATTCCCGGCTGAACATTGTACGCATAAACGCAGAAGCAAATACCGTCGCCTTCATCTTCGACAGAATATCCCTCCATCAGTACGCCATCCGCTACAAGATTATCGCCCGTAAATATAGGCGTCACTCTATAAAGCACATGGTTATCTGTTTCTTTCACGTAATCGGCCACCATATTCTCAAAAGGCAGCATCCCGTCCACATTCAGATAACGTGTACCGGTAATAAGATTCTGCTGATTGGCATTCTCAGCAGTCAGCTGATAGCCAATCAGATGACAGCGATTGTACAGCGACTTGCCGTCCACATTGTCGTATTTAACTGAATGCCATCCTGTGGGCTTCACTTCGCTGATGCTACCGCGCTTCTCTGTAGGCATTGTCTCAAGGCAGACATTGACATAAGCCACCCCGCAGCGTCCAAGCGCATCCAATTCACTGTAATTCTCAAAAGCTTCTGTTGTCAGATTATCCGATGTAAAATAGGGTTCATTATTGTTGACAGCTGTATATGGTTCCCCGGAATATGCCGGAACATCTGCTGCATTAAATGCTGATGCGGTACCGGTATGAACCACTTTTTGCTTTGAGTCATCCGACTGGACTTGTGCAGCAGCCTGTATCTCTGTTTCAGCTGCTGTCTGTATCTCTGTTTCATCCCCAGGATCATTCTCCGCAGATTCCGTCTGAACCGTCTCAACATAAGATTCTGTTTCTGAATCTTCTGCTTTCAGCATAACCTGGGTTGCTGCACCAGATCCGCAGCCAACCAGCATGCACAGACACAACAACAGCGTCAAAAAATAACTTAACTTATTGTTTCGCTTATTGCTTCTCATCGTTCATAAACCTCCATCGTTATCTTCTCATGAGAAAATCCCACGAACTCCTCTTCCTGAACCTTAGTCATTTTGGAAATGTCAATATCCAGATGCTGATCTGCCGGATAAACACGATTCCATTTAAAAACGATGCATTCATCTATTTTGTCAAAATAAGTCGCCAGCGGCTCTTTCTCGACAAAACACAAATCCTGTACTCCTGCTTCCTCCAGATAATTCTCAGACACTGCAATTCTGTTATCTTCCGGAAATATCTTAGCTGAATACGTATTCATATACACGCTGCAATCACGCTCATCAGCCATCTGCAGCACGCGCTCACAAAGCACTCTGTCCCTGCTCTGTCTGCGATGATTAAACAGCATACCTCCATTGTCATCCACGCAAACTATTACTCGCATTATTACTCCTCCATCATCTTTTTTCTGACATCCTATTGCGCTGCTTAAAATCTCTAGCGCAATTATTTTGCCAGTGCTGTCAACAACATTGGTTGTCAATAAATTCGTCCTCACACGACATAAAACCATTTGATTTATAGCCTGTTCTGATCCCCACCACTAGAATCTTCGCCTGGTGTAAGCCCCAGATAAGATGCAAACTGTTTGGCACTGGCGAAACGTTTAAAATCGCCAGCTTCTACAAGTGTGGATAAGGCAGTCTGGGTTTTCACACCAAGGAAACAGAACAAATAGCTAACTACACAAAGTATCAAAATAATTTTTTGACATTTTTAGAAATGCATGCTAATATAATTATATAAAAAGAGGGCTACCGATAGACGGTTAGTCCAATAAAGTGAATTACAAAAATAACCGCTTAGTTTACCAGACGTGGGCGGTTATTTTTGTGTCTTATTACTATCTTTACCAAATGTATATCCTATACTAAAACAGGTTAAACCGAAGCCTACTACTGCAATAAAGTCAACAATACTCATTGGCTTAGCCCTCCTTCCT
>OLQG01000401.1_pt1 | contig 36181 bp, 46 predicted proteins | sample 1672221 | NCBI WGS metagenome assembly OLQG01 (sample SAMEA3136660, study PRJEB25190) | human gut metagenome | biome: human gut; feature: human-associated habitat; material: faeces | place: Austria | collected 2013
GAAAGCAGGTGGTAAATTGAAATTTGTGATTGCTGTAATTATTTTCAGCGTTGTGATACTGATCCATGAGCTGGGACATTTTCTTCTGGCAAAAAAGAACCATATCGAGGTATTGGAATTTTCTCTTGGTATGGGACCCAGGATCATAAGTACGGTAAAGGGCGGCACACGTTATTCCGTGAAACTGTTTCCTCTTGGAGGTTCCTGCGCCATGGCCGGAGAGGATGCGGAAGATGACAGTCCGGGAACCTTTAATTCGGCTCCTGTGTGGGGCAGGATCGCAGTGGTTGCTGCAGGTCCGGTATTTAATTTTCTGCTGGCATTTGTTTTGTCTGTGATCATTGTAGGCTGTATGGGCTATGATCCGGCAACCGTATTGGAAGTAACCCAAAATTCTGCTGCGGAAAAGGCCGGATTGAAAAAGGGCGATGTGATCACGGAATATCAGGGCTACCATATTGATCTGGGGAAAGATCTTTATGTATATTCGTATCTCAACGAACTGAAGGAGGGAGATACCATCCGGTTGAAAGTAAAACGTGATGGAAAGGAACAGGAGATTTCCTATAAACCAGATGTAAATGTGCGGTATCTCCTTGGTTTTAACCGTTCCGATGTAAATTCCATGACGGTGGAATCACTGATCAAGGGAATGCCATTGGAAGAAGCAGGTCTGGAAGCCGGCGATGTGATCACGAAGATCAATGGTGTGGAGGTTCCGGATGGAAATGCATATGAAAAATACATCGAGGAGCATCCGTTATCCAAGGAACCTGTGACGATCACCTATGAGCGTAACGGACTGGAATATGAGGCAGAGATAACACCAAGGGAATACAGAACACCGGTTTCCGGTTTCGGATATAACACATACAGTGAAAAGACTTCCGGCTTTAATGTTCTGAAATATGGTGCTGTGGAAGTGAAATACATGATCCGTACTACGATCTTAAGCCTGAAAGAGCTTGTGACCGGTCACCTTGGAATGAAAGACTTAAGTGGTCCTGTGGGTATTGCGGATGCCATTGGCGACACTTACGAACAGTCCAAGAGTGAGGGAACGCTGATGATCTGGATGAATTTGTTGAATATGGCAGTTCTTCTTTCTGCAAACCTGGGAGTGATGAACCTTCTTCCTCTTCCTGCACTGGATGGAGGAAGGTTGGTATTTCTGGTGGCAGAAGCGATTCGGAGAAAACCGGTAAACCGTCAGGTAGAAGGCATGATCCATTTTGCAGGGCTGATGCTTTTGATGGCGTTGATGGTTATCGTTATGTATAATGATATTCTGAAGATATTCTGATATCTGGCGGAAGAAGGTAAATATCAAGTGTTACTGAGAACGGAGTGAACAATAACTATCAAGTGCTGTATGATCTGTGAGGAGATGATACAGCACTTTTTTTGTGCAGATATTTATTATATAATAAAGGCATCAGAGTAAAGGGGGGATATGTAAATTTGAAAAAGGATATTTTAATACTGGCGGCATTGATAGCAGTTGTTATAGCAGTTCCTTTTCTGGCTACAAAGGCAGAAGAGGCAATCCAGATTAAAAATGAGGAATTTAAGGAAAAACAGAACAGGGAATGTTATGAAAAAGCGGAAGAATGCATGGATGCAGGCAAATATGATGAGGCGATAGAGCTGCTGGAAAAACTTCCGGGATATTATGAGGATGTAGAATATATTATCCAATATGCAAAGTTTTGCGATGCTGTTCAGAATGGAGAAGGAATTGAGGAACTGTATAAGCTTATATGGTATGTTCCAAAGGGAGATGAGTACAGTAGCAAATATATAGAAGAAATGAGGAAGGCCCAGAAAGATACAGAAGAACAATACAAAAAATATATGGCACAGAAGGAAAAAGAAGAGGAAGAAAAAATGAGAAAGAAGGATGAGCCATATAAGGGAATGAAAGAAAAATACATAAACATTACGCTTATGGGAAGGGCAAAAGAGAAAAGAACAGAACATTACTGGCGGGACACACCGGGAAAAAGGACACAGGACATTCAGTACAGATATATGTGGTATAACAGCAATGGAGCAAAAAAATTCATGGCAGTCTGCAGAAACGGACGGGTCAGCAGTGTAGTGGAATTTGTTTCATCCACAACATCCGGGAAAAAAACTTACCGTGGAAATACCAGCAGGAATAATGACAGAAAAGATATGTACGATGTGCAGGATTATGATGATCCGGAAGATTTTTATTATGATCATGCAGATGAGTTTGATGATATCCAGGATGCGGAAGATTACTGGGAGGAAGCACAGTAGGAGATATGGCATTTTGAGATTCTGTACATATACTAGCAGAGAACCAGTGTGCATTCAGGCACAAAAAGGAGCCTCTGTTTATGAAAAATTATTCTTATATTTCCATGCAGCAGGATATGCCGGATCAGGGACAGCTGCAGGTGACGGTGCTGGACAGTGCCAGTAACCGTCCTGTGGAAAATGCTACAGTGCGGATCTCGTACACAGGAGTCCCGGATAATGTGATCGAAGAAATCCGTACGGATTCCTCCGGAAAAACGCCCATGCTGGAGCTGGCAGCTCCTCCACTGGAATACAGCATGAAACCGGTGGAGCAGCAGCCTTATGCAGAATATACAGTTCGGATCAGTGCAGAGGGTTTTACACCAAAAGAAGTTGCCGGGACAGAAGTTCTTCCCCATTCCATTGCCAGGCAGGGAGCATCCCTTAGCAGACAGCAGGGTAGTGGAGAGGACTATCAGCGGATCGTCATCGGACCCCATACGCTTTTTGGGGAATATCCTCCCAAAAATCCGGAAGCAGAGATCAAGCCGATAAATGAAACCGGAGAGATCGTATTAAACAAAGTGGTGATCCCGGAGTATATCGTAGTCCACGACGGGCCAATAGGGGATACCTCTGCACAGGATTATTATGTAAGATATAAGGATTATATCAAAAACGTGGCCAGCAGTGAGATCTACGCAACTTGGCCGGAGGACACGATACGTGCCAATGTGTGGGCGCATAAAGGCTACCCACACTTATTTGTGCTGGATTTTCGGATAAATATCTAAAGTAAAAGAAACATCATCACCGTTTTTCCATGTATTTTTTGTATTTTTAGTATAAACAGCCTTTTCTATCAGCTCACGAAGAAACTGATTCTTTGTAGAGGTATCCCATGTCCAGTAATGAGCGAGAAGATCTTCGCATTTGGGGATAAAAGAAGAACGCTGAAACTGTAGTTCCTGTTCGTGTTTAATCTCTTGCCTTAAAGAATGAATTACTGTATCGCAGGCAGACAGTTCGGCAGCAGTAGCCCGGGAACGTTCGAGAAATTCTTCTGTAGAATAAATCCCCTGTTCAAGAAGATCATATTGCTTTTCTTTTTTCTTCCTCAAAACATCAATTTCTTTTAATTTTCCCCGGATCATTTCTTCTTTCTCGGAAATAGAAAGAGAATATTCCTGATCAGAAAAATTGCTATTTAACTTGTAGCCATCTACAAGTTCCTGGATTCCGTCAAGAAGAGCTTTTTCAACAAGAGGGAGCTTACTACTTACATTGTTGCAGGAACTGTATGGACATCGAAGCAGATCAACCTGTCTGCCGCTTGGTGCTTTACGGGTCATAACATAGCCACATTTTCCACAACGAATAATACCGGCAAGTGGATTGCGGAGTACATGCAGAGAATTGAGCGGTCGTGCAGGATTTTGATTCACGATATCTTGGGCTTGCTGAAAAAGTTCCTTTGATACAATAGCAGGATGTCTGCCTTCAACAAGAATATAATCCTTAGCAAAAGGGCGAGAGATGGTTATTTGCCCATCTTGTATATGCTTTACAGCCTTTCGGCTGTTCCAGCGTATCATTCCTGCATACACTGGATTTCTAAGAATTGCCTGCACACGAGGGACGGTCCATAAACCACCATCCATGGTTTTAATTCCGGAATCATTTAATTTACGGCAGATCTTAGCCATTCCAATTCGCTCACCTGCCACTCCGTGGACATACAAATTGAATATGAGCTTAACGATTTCTGCCTGATCAGGAACAGGCTGCAGTGTCCATCCTTTTTCACCAACAAGTTTTACACGGGAATATCCGTAAGGCGGTTTACTGCCACAATATTTCCCCTCTTTTGCAGAAGATTCACGACCTGCAGTAAGACGGCGGCGAATGGTTTTATATTCTCGCCGAGACATAAAAAGGCCAAATTCGAAATATTCTTCGTCATATTCATTGTTTGGATCATAAGTTTTGAGCGGAGTAATAATCAGTGTTTCAGAATATCGGAAGGCTCTGGCAACAACACCCTGATCTATAGTATCGCCCCTGGCCAGACGCTCTACTTCAACGACCAGAACACCATCCCACATACCAGATTCAACTTCGCGGAGAACCTGTTGCATAACAGGTCGGGCAGAAATTGTCTCACCGGAAACAATCTCTTTATAAATTGCGCCTACATTATAGCCACGTTTTTTAGCAAGATCCAACAGGATTCGCTCATGGCGTGCAAGAGTTTCACCTTCGCCCCTGGCTTCAGCCTCCCGATCAGCACGGGACTTACGCAGGTAGATACATACATTTAAAAGTTCCATAATATCACCTCGGTTTAAAATATGTAAAAATGGGTACAAAAATAACGACCACACAAATGTTCTGATTGTGCAGCCGCTCCGAAGATGATACAATATTTTTGCTGAAATGAGGTATCTCTTCGGAGATCCATTCCCGTCCCGGTATTGGCGTACTGGGACGGTTTTTGTGTTTAATTGACTTTTATATTAAAGATTGCGGAATATTTTTTGCTATAGTTGTTTCCAGCATACATATCCATATAGATCTTCAAATTACCCTTGTGTTCTACACCGATGCAAGACTGAGCATGACATTTAGCACCAACAGGAATCTCCTGAGGATAATAAGTCGGAGAATTCGGATATTCATATCCAACATATCCTTGGGAATCAATTATTTTGGAATCAATAGAACACAAATCTATGAACAGGCCATCCATAGAGTTACTTGTATATCCAAGATTTTCATAAGTGTAATCAACGAGGTATACGGCATCTGGATAAACATCAGAATATGGGTTACGTTCACTCATTTCTGTAACAGAGTTGATTCTTAAACTCCACTGCCCGGGAACCGTCCAAGTTTGTCCAAGAGTATATGTTTTTACAACAACGGGTTTTGGATTGACATTTACATAAGATTCAAAATGGTAAGTTCCAAAAGTCGCTGTTATTGTTACATATCCAGAACGTTTTGCAGTAGCCTTTCCCTTGGAGTCAATAGAAACTATAGATTTATTTGAAGATCTCCAAGTTATTTTCTGTTTTGTTCCATAAACAGAGTATTGATATGTCTTTCCGGCAGTCATTGTAGATACCGCTTTTCCGGCTCTAGGGGATTCTGTTATAAGTTTGCACTTATATACAGCTTTTCCTTTCTTTGCAGTAATGATCGTGGAACCATTCTTCTTATACACTGCAACGCCGGAAGAAGAAACAGTAGCACATTTTTTATTAGAACTACTCCATTTGTAACCGCTTCCTGGGACCTTTAATTTTACTCGTTCTGTTCGCGAGAGATAAGACGTGACAGTTTTTCCTCTTTTCAGTGTGACAGCACTTCGATAGCCACCACCCCACGAAGAGTTCCAACCACTTGCAGCCTGAACAGGGATACTGCAGAAGAGCAGGCACAAAGCCAATAACAACGAGATACACCAGGTTTTCTTTTTCATAAGAAACGCCTCCTTTAAATTATAATATCCGCAAATAATACGACATAAAATGTAAAATTTCTCTTTGAATAAAAAAATATAAAAGAGAAATACTGTTCATATGAAAATATTACTTGCAGATATCATGTATCGTAAAAACGTATCAGCACGGCAGCTTGCTTCCATGACCGGGATTTCGAAATCCACGATCAATAATATCGCCAACGAAGTCCATTCTCCGACCATGGACAACATGGAACGTCTGGCAGCAGTGCTGAGAGTACGGATCTCCGATTTATACGAATCTCCGTACAAGTAAAAAGTGTCCAGAATTCTGGACGATTCCTCCGACTATGGCGAAATTTGTCGAAAAAGCACGTATCATAAGTACAAGAAGCAGTTGAGCACAATATATCGTACTCAAATTTCTTGCAAAGAACGTACGTTTGGTGTATATTAAAACAAACAAACGTTCGATAAACGCAGAACGGAGGGATACATATGAAAATGGATGACTACAAAAAGAAAATCATGGATCTTATCAATGAAATCGAAGATACACCTACATTAAGGAAGATATATCTGATCCTGATAGCCATTACGGGAGCTGACCAATAAGGTTGGCTCCTTTTATTTTAATCCAAGACATTCTTTCATAAATTCTTCAATATGCTTTAACTTTTCCGGAGAAGCCTCTGCGATAGCATTAAGCATATTTCTTGCCATCTGATTTTCAGTCTTGCTCAGTTTACCCAGATTAAGGGCATAGCGATCATCTTCACTGACTTTAGTGAACATATTATCTTCGCCACCCTCACCAGTACGGAGCCAAACTTCGTTTACATGAAACTCCCGACAGATAGAGAGTAGATTCGCCTCGGTAAGCTCATTTCTTCCGTTTTCAATAAGACTTAACCCGCTTTTTTTTAATCCTATTTTTGCTCCGAAAGCTTCAAGGGTTAACTCTTTTTTCTTACGAACTGCTTTAACACGTTCGCCCTGTGTCATTTTCACACCTCCTTTATTTGATAAATCAAGAATACCACTCAAGACGTATAAAGTCAATAGAAAAAGTTTGCAAAACAAACAAAAAGGCGTTGACAAAGTTTGTTTAATGAAGTAATATATTTGTAGAGCAAACAAGAAAGCGAGGTGAGAACAGTAGAAGAGAAGGAAGACGTATATAAAGAAGCAAGAGCAACGAGCGAGACAATCTATCAGAATATGACAGAAAGTGAAAGAAATGCGCTTATTGCTTATACAGCAGGAATGGAAACGCATTCCAATGATAATATCAAGAAATTGCGAAAAACACAGGTATTCCTGCTGTTTGTTTCAGTTCTGACTTTGATATTGATGCTGGTTATTTTAGCAGCGATATTATTGCACAGATAGTGGAAATTCCAGCAAATATTGTGTTGATGATCAGTAAACCTTTGACCCAAAACCAGTCAATATGTTGTTCTTTTTTTAACTGATTGTCGCGTTCAATAGCTGGAACAACATATTTTTCGTAAGCCTTTGAATTTCGAAATTCTTTCAAATCTTCAGGTGTCATATTCTTGAGAATTTCTGGATTAGGAAAATCATCTGGAATTGGCGGCGGGAAATATGCCATGAAAATCAGTTCTCCTTTCATATGTACTCAGCATGGCAGTGCCTGTACTTAAAGAATAGGAGAAGAAACACGAAAAGTCAAATGTGGGGCACGTTGGAACGTGGTTAACAGTTACATGAGCTTTACAGCTCTTTCACCATACAAGCGGATAACGTAGAGAAGTCACCGCCTGTATAAGTGAAATATTCAAGCTTGTATCCAAACCTTTCATATTTTTTAATCAGTACACTGGAATGTACTGTTTTATAAAGCTTTATAGTATCACCTCCCTCCCAAGAGGCGATTCGTGACCCACAAAACCAATTATAACACAGAGGAAAAATAGAAAGAGGTGAAATATTATGGCAAAAATCCCAGAAATCAATCTTACAGACAACGTAGCAGAAAACATTGTAAAAATGGCTCCATATCTCGACGAAAAGAGCCAGCACATTGTATTCGGAATGATGTTGGAAGCAGTAAGAAGCCTGGAAGATGTTGAGTCCCGCAAGGCCGGATAGGAGGTAAGAAACGATGAGTAAAATATTCGTACCACATGAGCTCAAGACGATCGAGGTAGATGCAGAAAAGAAAATCTTCCGTATTAATGGAGAGGATTTCGGAGAAGGTTGTACAGGGTTCTTGATTAGCTGCACACCGGAAGAATTCAAAATCAAAGTAGAAATCGATACGACAGTAGAATTCGCAAATTATTCTAGCAAAGGAGAATTACGGGAGCAGGGAACATATAAACGAAATTGACCCTTGGGGGACCAAGGGTCAAAAGGATCAGACAAAGATACTGGCAAGATCAAATAATTTGGAAAGATCTTCAAAGAACTGTCGAGGTTTATTTTCCATGTAAGAAATGCCTGCCTCTGTGATTTGAATATCTCCCAAAATGTTTTGACTCAGGTATTTGAAAACTTTTAATTCATGAATGGCATAATCGATGTCAGGTTGAAGCCATTTTTTAAAAGCGGCGATTTGGTAGACTTCATTGCTTTTAAATTTAATAGAATCCGGCTTAGTGAAACCAACACTCCGACGTCGTTTGTATTCGCAATAAATGATTTTGAATACCGTTAAAGTTTCGTTTGATAATTCCATATATTTTCTCCTTTCTTTAATACTCGGCATGGCAGTGCCTGTACTTAAAGAATAGGAGCATGTTGTCGAAAACACAAGAAAAAACGTTCGACAAAATAGTAAAAATTCTATAAACACAATAAATACAATCTTCATACGATAAAGCAGGAGGTGAACCAGATGGCAGTTATCAAAGAAATCAAAAACGGATCCGGAGGAGTAATCCGGATCCACGACGACTACTGCAAGAACAACACTCCGGAAGACAACCAGAAGATCATAGATAACGTATCCCGGATAATTAATGATTACTACATAAGAAAATCCGTAGGGTAGGAAGGAGGATTTGAGACAGAATATCAGAAGAGAGGAGGCGAACCAAGATGCAAAAGAACCTGATTATCAGCATGATCGCAGGCCAGTTTGCAGCGTTACTTCCAATCTGGGACTGGGGAGATAAACTCACATTCCTGACAGGAAGCATCTGCATAACAATCGTGACCATGATCGCGATCACATGGCTGGAGGACAAAACAAAAGCAATAAAAAGAGCCCTCACATCTGCAAATGTAAAGGGCTCACGTAATTAAAGACAACTTCAGTATATCAAATTTGGAGAAGAAATCAAGAGGTAAAAGAAAAAAAGGCTCAGGCGTTGCACCGCTTGAGCCAGGACCATCCGGTCCCTGGAGTAAATTAGTTTACATAAATATAACACCAGGGAGCCGGAAAGTCAAGCATCCGGCGGTTATGTACCGCTATATTTTTAACTTTTTTTGAGGGGACAAGATCCCCTTGCAGGCTTGATTAAACGTATTAGAGATGAGACGAGGGACACTTTTATGAAGTGCGGGTATATAAGGCAGACCTGGGACTGTGGGAACACCAGAGAAGTAGAAGAAAAACATACAGGAAGATATGGTGCTAGGGGACAGAAACGCCAGAAAAGACGGAAAGCTACCCCGGAAGAAATTGCAAAGCAAAATCAATGGAAAAGGGAAAGAGATGTTCGCAGGCTGATCAAGTGGAATTTTGGAATAGGAGATTACTGGTTCACGCTGACATACAAGAAAGGCTCACGGCCGCCCTGGAAACAGATGCAGAAAGATATGTCAAAATTCATTCGAAAGCTCCGGGACAAGTATAAAAAATATGGATGGGAACTGAAGTATATATACCGGTTAGAAATCGGGAAGAATGGAGGACCCCATGTACATATTTTAATCAATCGGAAGTCAAACGATGAAACAGACACAGGCCTGCTGGTAGAAACACTCTGGGAACATGGCCATGCACAGACAAAAAGGGTGTATGACGTTGATTCTGGAGAACTAGCACAGTACATAACCAAGCCGCTGCAGGACCATGAGCCGGAAGATCTGAAACGGTATCACCCGTCCAGAAATCTAATCCGCAAAGATCCAGAAAAAGAAGAGATAAACAGAAGAAGCTTGCTGGACAAGCATGGAAGGCCGCGAGATCCGAAGCCGCCAAAAGGCTGGGCGATCGTGCCAAACTCAGTAAAATGCGGAAAAAACAAGATAACAGGATACGCATACCGGCATTACATATTAATCAAAACAGAGAAGAGAAGGGAATAACATGCAAAGAGTAGATGTTTTCATAGAGACAAGCAGCCGCTTTCGTGGAAATGTGGAAAGAAAATGTGGATATGTGTTGTCGACACAGCTCCGGAACGAAGAAAAGACAAGAAAACACTTCGGAAGAGTATCCGGAACGTACCATCAGGCGGTTTTGCTCACTATGACGGATGCTCTGGATCACCTGACGAAAGGTTGTGACGTGTGTTTTCACATAAGTGATCTGTATGTTACGAGCCGCCTGGGAAAGATCAGAGAAATGGCTGATTCCGGCTGGTTGAATGCAAAAGGAAAGCCGATAGCAAACAGAGAAGAATGGCGGAAGGTATTTAAAGCCATGAATCAGCTTCCGGATGCACACGAAATCTCTGCAAAGACAGAGAAGCACAGTTATTCTATGTGGTTACGGGAGGAGATGAAACGCCGTGAATGCGGAAGAATGCTGGGGCAAGGGTTGGAGCCTGCGCCCGGAACACGACATATCAACAATGGAATGTCTGGGTACCATTATTAGATCCGGTATCCGGTTTACATACTACAAAGACGAAAAAGGAGGAATATGGTTTGATGATGAACCCGAAGAAGGAAGACCAGAGTGGATGCAGAGAGCAGACAGAGAACGAAGAAAGCGTAAGCGACATTCTTGAGAATTTGGAAAGCTATGTCTGTGACGAATTATGTTGTTACCGCGGAGAAAAACTGACACAGGAGGAAATGGACTGGCGCTGTGCACATTGCAAACTGCAGAGATACGTAGATAAGATTGAGGAGAGGCTTAATACTATCAGTGAATCCGGTTCTGTACGTTGCTATGCGTGTAGATATTGTAAAAAGGTTGATACCGAGAACGGCAGCAGTCTGTACTGTGCAAAAGACAGTGGAAGATTAAGCAAGACGACATACGACAGCACCTGCCTGAATGGTAAGAAATGAGGAGGATATCATGAGAACAATAGCAATCATTAATTTAAAGGGTGGTGTGGCCAAGACCACATCAAGCATTAACATCGCATACATACTGATGCGGAAAGGATACAAGGTGCTTCTGGTTGATAATGACAAGCAGGGGGACTGTTCACGTGGAATGAACCGCCGTACCCAGGATGGGGAAGGGATTGACCGGATCATGGTAGACCGGCATCCGGATATGGAAAAGCTGATCAACAAGACTGACTATCTGCACCTGGATATCATCACAGCAAACCTCGGTCTCCTGACTGCAAACATGGAAGTGACAATGGACCGTGTACGCCCACAGCAGAACCGGTTGAGAAAGGCGCTGCAGCAGGTAGCCGATAATTACGATTTCTGCGTGATCGATAATGCTCCGGACATCAATGTGTCGGTGATCAACGCCCTGACCGCCGCAGACGACGTCCTGATTCCAGTAGAAGTGGATGATAACACCCTGGAAGGCATGAATGAGCTCCTGGAGCAGATCGATGATGTAAAAGAAGAACTGAATCCGGATTTGAAGAACGTCCGCTGTTTCGTAACAAAATATCAGAAATTTAACCAGGCACATTTGCAGGGAGCAGAAATCATCGAAGAAAAGTATCCGGCAATGAAAACAAAGGTTCGTTTCTCAGGAGTGGTAGCAAGGAGTACGTTTGTGCGTATGCCGGTAGCATTACACAGCCCCAGATCAGCGGCAGCAGAAGACTATGAAACTCTTGTGAATGAATATCTTGATATGATTGGAGATGGAAACAATGGCGAAATTTGATTTAAAAGGTCTCCTTAATGACAGATCTGTCCCGGATCGGCAGCAGGATCAGAAGATAGTATACCGAAACCCGGAAGATCTGATCCCGTCGGAAGAGAATTTCTACAACACAGAGAAACTTGAACGACTGAAACAGTCGATCAAACTTCTGGGAATCCTTCAGCCGCTCCTGATTGAAAACCGGGAAGGAAAAGACTATGTAATAGCTGGCCATTGCCGTCGGAAGTGTTGCATTGACCTGCTCAACGAAGGAAACGACAAATTCAGCCGGGTTCCCTGCGTGTATAAGACATCATCTGAGTTGGAAGAAGACGCAGGCCAGGAAGACGATATTGTGCGTCAGATTATGATCATCCAGGCCAACTGCTATCGTGATAAATCCGACTGGGAAAAAATGACAGAGACTTTGAAAATGGAAAATCTCGTCAAGGAACTCCGGGAGAAAACACCGATGGAAGGAAAAACAAGAGATATCCTGAAAGATCTGATCGGAACATCCGGCGGCCAGTTGGGAAGATATCATGCAATCAGCACAAACCTCTGCGAACAGCTGATGTCGGAATTTGAAGAAGACAGGATTAAGATTTCCGTAGCTTATGAAGCGTCAAAACTCAGCAAGGAATATCAGAAACAGGCTTGCGAGTTATACGAAGAAGCAGGAATCCTGACACTGGATGACATCAAAGCCCTGTACCGGCAGCAGGAAGCAGAGAAAGGTATTCCTGGCCAGATGACCATCGAAACAGCAACCGGCCAGAACAGACCTCCGGAAGATGATACGGAGATTCCGGCAGAGACACAAATTGAGCGTTTCTATGAGAACACAAACAAGAACATGAAGAACTACATCATCCAGGAAGACAAGAACATGACCATCTTCATGCTTTCGAACTTGTACGGATCAGCACGTGTCCGAAACGGACACCTCAATTACCAGGGCTCAACAGCCGGGATCACCTTTAATCCAGGAGGGGTATTTGAACACGAGCTGTCCTGGCAGTCCCTGGCCAAGATCCTGATCGGGAAGTATGGGCATAAGAAACCGATCAAGATGGTATCTGTAGATATACCGGAGAAACCGAAAAAGAAGGATAACGAAGTATCAGGTCCGGCAAAATGTATCACCGGAAAGAGCAAATCAGGAATCTGCGGGGCAGCAGCCTATTGTGACACAGAATGTAACTGCTGTGCTCAGTGCCCGGATGATTGTAACAGCCGCTGCGGATGGCTGGAAGAACGCTGCCAACTGGTAGCAGAAACACCGGACGAAAAGCAGCATGATTTTGGTGTCTACAACAAAATCGCAGACCATCCCGGCGAAGTCACCGCATTGCCAGTCATGAAAAATAATGATCAGAGAAAAGAATGGCTGAGAAACTACAAGGATTGGGGCTTGTGGTACGAAGATAAAAACATCGGTGTTAAATACTACAAGTATGATTTTGAGAATGGCGCATGCTTGATTGCAGAAGAATATATTCTTCCAGGAACAGAATGGATGCCAGAACATGAAACGGCATTCTTACATCTTGTTGGAGGACCTGAACCAGAGTGCAAGGGCGGCATACCGAAATGGACATATCATGCACGGTATTATAAATTCCCAAACTCAGAAACAGAGCTGGTTGAATTCCTGAAGGAATTGCAGAAATAAGGGTGTTCTCGAAAATTCGATTAACATATACAACCTGCCGCATGAGCCTGTCAGAAATGCGGCAGGGGAAAGGAGAGTGTCCGAATCGGACACATGCAAAATGAATTACGACAATTTGAAGTTCCCAAAACAGGGAAAGAAAAAAAGAAAGAAACCCAAACCAGGGAAATATCTCTGTAAGAAACAGAAAAACAGCATCATCGAAGGAGACGAAAAAGGAACCTGTTACATATGCGGTAGCCACATAAACATAGAGAATCACCATATTTTCTTTGGTCACGGAAACAGGAAGAATTCAGACTGGTATGGCCTTACCGTACATCTGTGTGCACAGCACCACAAAGAAGGCAGGATATCAGCTCATAAATATAGAGAAGTCAACTATGCGCTAAAACGGATCGCTCAGAGAACGTTTGAGAGCAAGATTGGCAGCAGGGAAGATTTCATGAAGATATTCGGAGAAAACTGCCTGGAGGAAGAATATGAAAAGAAGAACGAATCTGTATAAGGTCGTAGACCAGAACGGAAAACCGATCTTTGAGGACCTGCTGACAGCCAAACAAGTCGCAGAGAAAACCGGGTACACAAAGAACAATGTAGCCCAGGCAGCGGCCAATTTTGCCCTGGTAAACAAGAAGTACCGGATCATCCCGGAAGACATCAAGCTGAGTAAGGCATTAGATGCTGAATTACTGGCGGAATGGGATATATACCGGACACGGTTGCTAAGAGACGCAAGGAGGCGAGCATGAACAAAAGACAGAAAAAGAAGCTATTCAAGAAAAGATCAGCCTTCTACCCGCATGGCGGCCCGGACGCATTTTTGTTCCAGGTTTTTACCGGTGTTGGAATGACCAAAAAGAAATGGGAGAAACTGGATAAGATGCTGGAAGAACTGTTTGGAGACATGGAATATGACCGAAATACCAGGAATGTAGAGAATTTCAATCAGGGCATGGCAGAAAGGAGAAAATGATGGGAAACACATGTAAAACCTGTATCAACAACGACGATGGCCTCTGTGATCGCAAAGGAATCCTTGTAGAAGACGAAGATTCCTGTGAACATCACTGGCCAGCAGGGAAAAAGGTCAAAATAAAAAAACATGAGAAGAAACTGGATATTACACCAGAGCTGGCTATAGCAGCCTATAACACACTGATCCAGTTTTGCAGAAGCCAGCCGGCCAGTGAGGATGGTACCTGTAATAGATGCATTTTATATCAGAATTGTCCTGGCACATCAGATCTTTTGCCAGAGGACTGGAATGAAATAAAGAAGGTGATTGAATGAGTTATAAGAACAACGAAGGATATCCAGATCCGACAGCTGGCAAGGCAGTCCGAGCAGTAGGCCACATGCCGACACACATCTATAATGTCAGCTATGCTCTAAATGCTGTGGCCGGACTCCATGGCCTTGAAATCATGGGATTAAGAGATAAAAAAACAGGCCGTGAATGGCCACAGAGGAGGTGAGAATGATGTGGGTAATATTTCTGTGCTCTGGCATGGTGTTTGGAATCGCAGCCCTGGTGTTAGCCTGGATAGGAAGTAAAGTAATCCTGTCGATCAGGCGGCAGCAGAAGAAGTTTGAAATTGAAGATGAAACTTACAACAAAGTAAAGAAAGCAATCAAAGAAAAGGAGATCGAAAATGAAGAGTAAAGTTATTATCGGAATCGTGGTAGCAGCAGTTCTCGGTGGAGGATACACAGTATCAAGAATGGATTTTATCGGCACAGGCAAAGTCGGCATTGTTTATAACTATAAAGACGGAGTACAGGATAAAGTGCTGATTCCGGGAATGCACTTTATTGCACCAATGAACAAAGTAAAGGAATTTAGCACCAGCAATGAGATCCTTGTTCTTACAAAGGACAAAAGGGACGGCAGTAAAGAGGATGATTCTTTTAAAGTAGCCACATCAGACGATGCCAGCATTGCAGTATCTTTCCAGATGAGTTACCGATATGATCCGGACACGGTGATTGATACATACAAACGTTTCAAAGGAATGGATGGAGAAGATATCATTGAAAATCGTGTAAAAACTGTTCTGAAATCAAAAATCTCGGAGATTACAACGAATTATTCCATGATGGATATCTATTCCGGGAACAGATCCGCACTGAACAATGCCATCACGGAATATCTTAATAAAGATTTTCACAAGAAGTACGGCATTGAAGTTCTGGATGCCTCCATTGTGGATGTACACCCGGATAAAAAGCTGAAGCAGGCCATTGATAACCGTGTCACTGCTTTACAGGAGAAACAGCAGGCTCAGGCTGAACAGGAAAAAGTAAAAGTCCAGAAGGAAACAGAAAAGCTCCAGGCAGAGGCGGACGCCCAGATCGAACTGACCAAGGCAGAGGCAGATGCAAAGAAAGCCAAGGTTAAGGCAGCAGCTGAAGCTGAGAACACAAAGATTAAGGCAAAAGCACAGGCAGAGGCTAATAATGAACTTAGTGCATCTATCACGGACGAGCTGATCAAGATGAAGGAGGCAGAAGCTCACTACAAAAACGGCTGGGTTACAGTCCAGGGAGCTGATGCCGTGATCGCGGATAAATAAAAGAAATGCAGAGAAAGCCGGGAACGTGTATGCTCCCGGCTAAAAGCATCGAAAGGGGAGGATACCAGTGGAAACAGAAATCCAGAAAGAAAACGAAGAGAAAAAAGAATATCTGAAATCCTATCGAAGAGCAGTGAAGAGAGAAAAAGATATCCTTGACGAGATCCAGAGACTGAGGGCAGACAAGATATTCCCTTCCGTGGCCAATGACGGGATGCCAAAAGGCAGCAACCAGTCCGATCTGTCAGACTACATAGCTATTCTGGATGAGCAGATCGAGCTCCTGAAGGTAGAACGCCTGGAAAAAGCCAGATGTTATCAGAAGATTGAAAGGCAAATCAAACAGATGGAAAATGAGGATGAACAGGAAGTGCTGAGATTGAGATATATAACAGGACTGAAATGGGAGGAAGTAGCCTTGAAGATGAATTATAGCTGGAAATGGATACATAAGATTCATGGTCGAGCATTACAAAATTTTAAAATCTGAAAAGAGTACATGGAAGTACACACAATATCTGTGTTATTATTACAATGGATTTCAGGAAAAATAAATGAAATCCTCCTTTCGCAAATTCCACTGTCAACCCACAGACAGTGGTTTCGGAACGTAGCTCAGGTGGAAGAGCGCACTACAAAAGTGAGGTCGCAGGTTCGAATCCTGCCATTCCGATCAGATATACCCATATCTGGCCAATAGCACACCTCTGTAAAGCATCTGACATTATGTTAGGTGCTTTTATGATATTACTTGACATATGGTGCACCATATTGTATAATATAAATATAAGGAGGTGAGAAACAGATGAGTAACAAGAACCGGAAGCATCCGGAAAAGAAAAAGTCCGATATCGACTTAAAGAGCTGGCTACTCGGAGCGATAACGGACTTGGTCATCGGAATCATTCTACTGATTCTCGATAAGCTATTAAATTAGCAGAGAGGGGCGAAAGCCCTTCTCTTAAACAAAATATAACACAATAACTCATCTGTGTAAAGTATGCTGTGGAAACTGGGAATATTCTTTGTAGCGATCGGTTTAGCCAAATTGGTGTATTATCTCATCCGGAAACGGAGGGATAACAGTGCCAACAGGTAATCCGAAGCCACAGACGGTAGCGTCAAAGAAATATCAGGACAAAGCCGGATGGATATCAAAGAGCTATAAACTGAAACGGGATATAGCAGAACAATACGCCGAAGCCTGCAGGAAAGCAAACGTCAGCCAGGCAGGACAACTAATGAAAATGATGAAAGAATTTACAGACAAAATGAACGAAGAGCACTCGGAATGATCCGGGTGCTCTTTGCTGTTGAAGAAGAATGACAGAACAGGAAAAAGAATTTACGCGCTGGTGCGTGGAGAACGACATACATAGATTCTACACGTGGACACGATGGAAACAGATCCGGAAGCAGGTATTGAAGATGGATCACAGTGAGTGTCAGAGATGCAGAGAACATCACAAATACACACCGGCAACGACCGTGCATCACGTGAACTACGTGAGGAAACATCCGGATATGGCACTGGAGATATGGTATGAGTGGCATGGTGTACGGAAAAGGAACCTGGTCAGTCTGTGTCACGACTGCCATGAGGCAGTGCATGGATACAGGAAACCAGAGAAGAAAGAAACTCTGACAGAGGAAAGGTGGGATTGATATGGCAAGGACAAGCGATGCAGCAGATTATATGGTTACACAATGCCAGGCGTGTGGAATGCTGAATGTGATACCGAGAGAGTATCAAGACGGTCAAGTGTGCGCGAATTGTTCCGGAGGGCCATTGATGCCCGTGGGATACGCAATACTACAGGAGAGACCAACGAGCAGAATCACGGTGCAGGTAGACGTGGAACGTGACCAGTTAGACAGATTGATTGATGATGTAGCAGCAGTCAATGACACTGTGGACAAAATCGCTCAGAAGATAGGGAAAATAAAAGAGGGACAACATGAAGCAGGAACAGATCATCGAATGCGGAGGACAAAAGATAAAGGTATTCAACTGTGATCCGGAAAAGAATACGCAATGTGACAAAGAGTTCTGTGTGCATAATATAAATGCAATAGACGGGCTGTGCGATCACACAACGAATCCGGATTTTGCTCTGGAAAGTGGACAGAAAGCACAGAAAAAAGCGTATACCCCCGGTCGAAAAAATTAGCGTTTTAATTTCAACTACGGAGACCGGTGGGAGGCCTCGACAACGCCGAGAAAGTTCGCACATGATAAAAAATAAAAAATAGGGGGCGGGAATATGGCGCAAAAAAAATCGGATATATTAGAAAGTTTAATTTCTCAGCTTGAGAAAAAACAGGCTGATATTTCATGCTTTTTGGACCTCATAGATGACTATATGGCCCTCTACGATATCAAGAAAAAGCTAAAAACAGACATAAAAAAGAGAGGAGTATCCTATGAGGCACAATCTGCATCCGGCAAGGCCACCATCATAAAACAAAATCAATCCGTCAAAGATCTGGTGGCCGTAAATAAGCAAATGCTTATGATATTGGACAAGCTTGGTCTAACCACGGAGAAAACCATAAGGGATGACGATGATGACAAACTGTGATCCACGAATAGAAGCCTACATGGAGGCAGTGGAGACAGGAAAAGTGGAGGCGTCCAAAGATGTCAAGGCACTGATGAAACATGTCAGAAAGTGTTTTGAGACGGAGGACATCTATGTGGACCAGCAGCAACTGACGGACTACCTGGGACTGGCACGATATTTCCCGTATGATGAGGTTTTCCCGTGGCAGCAGTTCGTGATTGGATTGCATGACTGCACGTACTGGAGGGAAAATGGACGGCCAAGGTGGCCGGATTTGTTCTGCTTGATTGGACGAGGTGCAGGAAAGGACGGAACAATAGCGCTGGAATCAACAGCACTGGCATCTGAGTACAACGGAATCAGAGAATATGACGTTGATATCTGTGCGAATAATGAGGACCAGGCTCTCCGGCCGGTGAAGGATATCGTTGGAGCATTTGAGCAGCCGAAGTGGCTCAAAAAGCTCCAGCGATTTTTTAAATGGACGAGGGAAGAAGTAGTCTGTAAGGATACAAGGTCAACCATAAAGGGGCACACAAACAATCCAGGCGGAAAAGATGGTCTCCGTTCCGGGATGGTAGTGCTCAATGAGATCCATCAGTATCAGGACTATAAGAACATCAATGTATTTACGACCGGCTTGGGTAAGAAAAAACACCCGCGCCGGTCTTATTACACTACCCAGGGAGATGTCAGGGAGGGGCCGTTGGATGACCTGCTGGGGACAACAGAGGAAATCCTGTTCGGAGGAGAACCGGACAACGGCCTACTACCGTTTATCTGCCGGTTGGACAGCAAGGAAGAGGTACACGATGAGAAGAACTGGGAAAAGGCTAACCCATCATTGAGATACCTGCCGGATCTCATGGAGGAAATCCGGAAAGAATACAGAGATTGGTTGAAACGGCCTGAGAAGTTTACGGCATTCATGACAAAGAGAATGAACCTCCCAGACGGCTCCAGCGAGATCAAAGTGTGCGCCTATGAAAGAATCAAGGCAACTAATAGACCTGTGCCAGTAGATGATCTGGTGGGAAGAATGTGCACCTGTGGCATCGACTTCTCAAAAGTCACTGATATGATTTCTGTTAATCTCCATTTCAGAGACGTGGATACCAGGTATGATCTAAACCATTCCTGGCTCTGCCTGCAGTCAAAAGATCTGCCAAGAATAAAGGCACCATGGAAAGAGTGGGCGGATCGGGGGCATATCACGCTGGTTGATGATGTGGAAATCCACCCAGAGCTGATTGTGGACTATATTGAAGCACAGATGGAATACTATTCGATCAAGAAAATGGCAATAGATGATTTCCGTTATGCTCTGGTGGCCAAGTATCTGCAGAACATTGGTTTTGATGCAAAAGCGTACAAAAACCTAAAACTGGTAAGACCGTCAGATATCATGAAAGTTGCGCCGGTTATAGACAGCTGTTTTGCAAATGACTATTTCGTATGGGGAGATAACCCAGTGTTGCGCTGGGCAACAAATAACACAAAGATGGTCAGATACGGCCGGAAACTGGGAAAGGAAGATGATGCCGATATTGGAAACTTTGTATATGCAAAGATTGAGGCAAAGTCAAGAAAGACAGACCCTTTCATGGCATTGGCTGCATCTATGACGGTAGAGGATGACCTGCCGTATGCTCAGAGCGTAAGCGCGCCGGATCTGGGCGTATTCACATATTAGCGCAGAAAGGAGGAAACTGACATGGGATTAAGTCTTAGAAAGCTGTTCAAGGCAAGAGAAAAACCGGGAGAAGATGTGCAGCGGGTATCAACTGTGGAGATTACAGATCAACAGGTTCGTGATGCGGTAACAGAAATTTGTCTGAGAGAGCTGGCGTTCTGGACTTGTGTAGGGAAGATTGCCAACGCTCTGACAAAATGTGAATTTCGCACATTTTACGAGGGAGAGGAATTGTTCAAAGATGAATATTATCTATGGAACTACGAACCGAACCGCAACCAGAACAAAGCAGAATTTTTATCAAAGGCTATGGAGCAGTTGTTCCGAAACAATGAGCTTTTGATTGTAGAGAGCTATGACGGACAGCTCCTGGTGGCTGATGATTTTTCTGTGACGAAAAATGCACTGTATGGAGACACTTATACCAATGTGCAGGTGGATAATTACACATTTTCGCGGTCATTTCGAAGTTCAGACGTGCTTCACTGGACACTCAACAACAAGAATGTAAACCGGATCATACAGCACCTGTATGACTCATACAGCAAGCTGATTGATTATTCTGCAAAATCGTATCTCAAAAGCAGAGGCAGTAGAGGAATCCTGGACATTTCGGCAATGGCTCAGAGTGACAAATTGTTCAATAAGAAACTGGAAAAGCTCATGAATGAGTATTTTAAGTCATTCTTTGAAAGTCCAAACGCTGTCCTGCCACTGTTTGAGGGATATTCATACACAGACATTGGCTCAAAGACTTACAGTGAGGGAACCAGTCGTGATATCAAGAGTCAGTATGATGACATCTTTGACTTTACAGCCAGAGGATTCTCCATGCCGCCTACACTGGCCAAGGGAGACGTGCAGGACACCGAGAAAGCAGTGGACGAGATGTTGACGTTTTGCCTGGACCCGCTTGCACAGATGTTCATGCAGGAGATCAACCGCAAGAGGATTGGAAAAAACGGGATACAGAAAGGAACAAAGCTACAGATCGACACCATGAGAGTCAAACATATTGACATGTTCGACATTGCAACATCAGCAGACAAGCTCATCAGCTCCGGAATTTATACAGTGAATATGATTCTGAGAGCACTGGGAGAGATTCCGATAGATGAGGACTGGGCAGACCAGCATTTCATCACGAAAAACTACTCAACTATCCAGGAAATCCTGGAAGAACAGCAGAAAGGAGGTGGGAAGAATGCCAAGACAGGATAAAGTATTTGTATGTTTTCAGAAAGCAGAGGACGATACTCACAAATTATACATCTATGACGATGTGACAGCATACGGCACATTTAACTGGAGCACATGGAGCTATGAGGAATCGGAGACATCTGCAAAGTATTTCCAGGAGCAGCTTGCAGCAATTCCTGATACAGCAACCATTGAGCTGCATATCAACTCAAACGGAGGATCTGTCAAAGAGGGCGTGGCGATCTATAGCCAGCTGAAACAGAAGAACTGCAAAAAGGTTGGATATGTGGATGGAGTTGCCTACAGCGTAGCGTTCCTGATCCTGCAGGCGTGTGATGAGCGCGTCATGGGACTGGGAACATCTGCATTGATTCACAATATGTGGATGAGCGTGGATGGAAATGCCAAAGAACTCAGAAAAGCAGCAGATGATCTGGATACGCTCATGGAGTCAAACAGACAGATTTTTCTGGAAAAATCAAACCTGGAAGAACAGCAGCTCATTGACATGATGGAGGCAGAAACATTCCTAACACCGGAGAAAGCTCTGGAATACGGCCTCATTGACAGGGTAGACAGCTACCAGGCTGATGATAAGGATGTACAGCAGAGACTGATGAGCCGCGTGCAGCAGCTGTCCGGTGTGATTGCACAGCAGAAATCATTCCGGGAACAGTTGGAGTCTATGCGGCAGCAGGGAGGAGAACCAAAACCTCCGGTACCGACTCCAAAACCAGAGCCGGAAGAAAAGAAACTCACAAACCAGTTAGCAAAATTATTCCAAAATATGTAAAGGAGAACTGATATGAAGAATAAAGACGTATTAGCAATGGAAAAGGCCAAGATTGTTGAAAAAATGAATCAGGCCATCAAAGATGACGATACAAAAGCATTCAGCGAGGCGTTCACTGAGCTGTGCCAGAAGATTGAGGACAATGTTCTGGAGCAGGCCAAAGAGATGCTGGTTGAGCAGGATGCAACAATCCTGGCACAGAGAGGTGTGCGCCAGCTGACCTCTAAGGAAAAACAGTATTATGAGAAAATCATTGAGGCTATGAGATCCACAGATCCGAAACAGGCTCTTAATGACGTTGAGGTGGTTATGCCGGAAACAATCATTGATTCTGTCTTTGATGAACTCCAGACAAACCACCCGCTCCTGTCCAAGCTGAATGCAACCACAGTGACAGGTCTGACAAGAATGATGATGAATATAAACGGCGAGCAGAAAGCAGCATGGGGCAAGCTGACAGCCAAGATCATCGAGGAGCTGACCTCTGGATTCAAAGAGGTAGATGTAACACAGGAAAAACTGAGCGCATTCCTGCCAGTTTCCAAGGCTATGCTGGATTTAGGACCGACATGGTTGGATACATACGTGCGTCAGGTGCTCTATGAGGCACTGGCAAACGGGCTGGAGCACGGTATTGTACAGGGAACTGGAAAAGATGAGCCAATCGGTATGATGAAACAGGTCGGAGAGGGCGTTGTAGTGACAGGCGGAAAATATCCGGACAAAAACGCTATCAAAATGACTGCACTGGACATGACACAGATGGGAAATGTTACAGCAATCATGGCCAGAAACGACAAAGGACAGGCAAGAACTGTCACAAGCCTCATTTTGTTGGTTAATCCGGTAGATTATTTCCGCAGAGTGCTCCCGGCCACAAGGATGCTGACTCCGGATGGAATCTATGCATCTGTGCTCCCGGTGGACGCTGAAATCATTCAGAGCGCAGCTGTTCCGGAGGGAAAAGCAGTATATGGAATGGCAACCAAGTATTTCCTGGGAGTCGGAATGGCAAAAAATGGAAAAATTGAATATTCTGACGAATACAGATTCCTGGAAGATGAGAGGGTATATCTCATCAAGCTGTATGCTCATGGTTTCGCACTGGATAACAATGCTTTCCAGGTTCTGGATATCAAGGATCTCCAGCCGTTACGTTTTAAGGTTGTAAGCGAGACAGAAAAAACAAAGACAGATGATGCAACACTGGCCGACTTAAAAATTGGTGCACTGAAACTGTCTCCGACATTTACAGCAGAAACCACAGAATACACAGCAACCACACAGAATGCGTCCAACACAATCACAGCAGTACCGGCAAGTTCCACAGCGGAAATTGAGATCACGGTGGGAGATGTGAAAGTGACAAATGGAGCAGCAGCAAACTGGTCCGAGGGTTCCAATACTGTGACTGTAAAAGCGACTGACGGAGCACAGACAAAGAGCTACAAAGTAACAGTGACAAAGGAGTAAATGAATTATGGCAGACGATAAAGACAACAAGCTCCTAAACGAGATCAAAAATTATCTGGAGATAACCTGGGATGATTCCCTGGGAGATGAGAAAATCAGGGGCATGGTCAAAAGAGGAATGGCTGCCATAAGCGGGAAAATAGGGGAGTGCAATTTCTATGAGGAAACTCAGGAAAAAGCACTCCTTTTTGATTATGTCATGTATGCCAGAGCGGGGGAGATACCACAGTTCTGGCAGAATTACAGAGATGAGATCATTTCTCTGCAGATAGACAGAAAGGTGGACGGATATGCCGCGGATCAGTAGTAAGCATTTTGAAAATTTTGGAGACGGCCTGCTGACGATCTGTGAAGCGGATGAACGAAGTCTGACCAGAACAAAGTTGGAGCATATACGTTTTGGAAACAGAACGGTAGGCGTAACAAGATACTGGAAGGCGCAAACGGCCGGAAACCAGGTGGATAAGCTTCTAGCAATTCCGCTGGAGGTACTGGATGCAGAGCAGATCGAGGTCAATGATGTGATTATTCTGGAAAACGAGACGGACTGGTTATGTGGCAATATGACATTTGATGAGTCAGAGATGAAAGACAGAGCCGGGCATTATCAGATCAAGCAGGTACAACCGAAGTATGATACGAAACCGCCGGCGTTGTATTTATCACTGGAAAAGCTGATGCACCCGTTCAAAGATGGGAGGGATTCTGGTGGCAATTAAAATCGGAGACCTAGCCAAGGCAGTCATGAAAGAGCTGGATGATTATGGCGTGGCGGTCGGCTTGGAAGTCGAGAAAGTGTCCAAGGAAGTTGCCGAGGATACAGCAAAAATACTGAATAAAACATCTCCAAAGCTGACAGGAGACTATGCAGCATCATGGACCTATGGGACGGGAGAGACCAAAAGGACAAAGCATACAATGGTTGTCTACGCGGATAAACCGGAATATGCTTTGACACATCTACTGGAGAAAGGACACCAGAAACGGGGCGGTGGAAGAACCAAGGCAATAGTGCATATTGCACCTGCAGAGGAGGAAGCAGTAGATGAGCTGGAAAAGGAGCTGAGGATGAGATTATGACCAAAAATCAAATTGAACAGATGCTGGGAGAAATGGGAATCCCATTCAGATATCATCATTTCACACAGAAAGAGATGCAGGGCATCCCGCTCCCTATTGCTGTATGGCTAACACCGGGAACAGATAATTTTTTCGCAGATGGCAAGACATACAAAAAGATAACGAAACTGGATATTGAACTCTACACAGATGACAAAGACTGGGAGCTGGAGAAAAAGCTGGAGGAAGTCCTGGACAAATATGGCATTGCCTGGGAACAGACGGCATCTGAATGGCTGGAGTCGGAGAAAATGTGGGAGTCATTATATGAAATGGAGGTATAGAAAATGACTGGAGAAGAGAACAAAGTCAAGTACAACATTAAAAACGTTCATGTGGCCAAGCAGACAGAAAAGAACACAGAGGGAGCTACTACATACACGTATGATGCTCCGAAAAGTATTCCTGGAGCGGTCAGCATCAGCCTGGACGCGCAAGGAGAGATTTCCAAGTTCTACGCGGACGGAATTGCGTACTATGTGACAAGTGCAAACAATGGATATGAGGGAGATTTGGAAATGGCACTCATTCCGAGCTGGTTCCGCGTGGAAATTCTCAATGAGGAGCAGGATAAAAATGGTGTTCTGGCGGAAAATGCAGACAAAACAACGAATCCGTTCGCTCTACTGTTTGAGTTTGATGGAGATGTGAAAGCAATCCGCAGATGCTTATATAACTGCACATGCACAAGACCGTCTATTGCATCCGAGACAAAAGAGGAGACAGTAGACCCTGGAACAGAGACTCTGACAATCACAAACAGTCCGAGAAAAGACGGTCTGGTAAAAGTACAGACAGGACCGGACACAGCAGATGGAACATATACAGGTTGGTACAACAAAGTATATGAGCCGGTTGCCGTGACAAGCGAGGTGGCATAGACAGCTGAAGCAAAGAGATAGGAGGGATAGATTATGCTGAGAAAAAAGGTGGAAATTGATGGCAGAGAGGTGGAGTTCAAGGCGTCAGCAGCGGTGCCGAGAATCTACCGGATGAAATTCCGCAGAGATCTTTTCGTGGATTTGCAGAAAATTGCAAAGTCTGTGAAAAAGAAAGGCAAAAAAGAGGATAAGGAGTCAAGCGAGATTCCGATTGAGGACCTGGAAATGTTTGAAAATATCGCGTATGTCATGGCACAGCACGCGGATCCGGAGAATGTGCCGCCGGACATTATGGACTGGCTGGAGCAGTTCAACACATTCTCTATTTACCAGATTCTGCCTGCCATTCTGGAACTCTGGAATATGAATGAGGAGACGAAAAGTCGGGCAAAAAAAAACTTAGACCGAGTAGCAGGGAGTTAAATACTCCACTGTTCCTCCTGAGATGCTGTCAGGTCGGAATCTCTATCCGGGATCTTGATCTGCTAACAGTCGGAATGGTCATGGATATGTTTACTGAGCAACAGAATGATTCGTACAAATATCCGAAGATGGCAACACAGGAGGATTTTGACAAGTTCTAAGGAGGTGGAACAGGATGGCGACAGGCCGGAATATCAAAGGAATAACGATTGAAATCGGCGGAGATACCACGGGCCTGCAGAAAGCCCTAAGCGGTGTAAACGACAAGCTGAAAAATACCCAGGCACAGCTGAAAGACGTGAACACTCTGCTGAAATTAGATCCATCAAATACGGTGCTGGTAGCGCAAAAACAGGAATTATTGAAAAATGCGATAGCAGACACAGCAAACAAATTGAATACGCTGGAGGCGGCACAGAAAGATGTGACGGCGGCTCTGGAGGCCGGAAAGATTGGTCAGGAGGAGTACATGGCTTTCCAGCGGGAAGTTGAGGCAACCAAGGCAACACTGAGCCGGTATCAGTCAGAACTGGACGGATTAAACACCGAACAGGACAGACTGGCTACAAATACCGAACGTCTCAGCAAATTATTTGATGCTCTGGGAGCGGACGTGGATGATTATGCGGACGTCCTGGGCAGCAAGTTGGTAACAGCAATCAAAAACGGATCTGCATCATCAGATCAGTTAAAACTGGCCATTGAAAAGATCGGAAGATCAGCCACAGACGGAAAAGCTGACATCAAACAGATGACAGACGCTCTGGATACGGTAGACGATGGACAGGCAATCAAGAACCTCATCCAGGACTTGAAAGAAGCAGGAACACAGACAGACAACACAGCAGAACAACTGGACGAGATGGGAAAAACCCTCTCAGCAGGCGCATTGATGGAGGCTGCCGATCAGCTTTCTGGACTGGGGGATAAAATAACAGAATTAGGAGACAAAGCAAAGGACGCTTTTCTGGAGACACAAGATGCCACAGTAAAAGCGTCCACTTATTTTGGAGAAACCGGGAAAACGGCTGAGGAAACAGCCGGAGTCATCAAGGACGTATATGCTGAGGGCGTGGGAGATTCCATGGACTCTGTATCAAATGCGGTCATTACGGTCAAAAAGAACCTGAAAGATCTGGATGAGACTACACTGACACATCTGACAGAGCAGGCAATCACGCTGGATGAGCTGTATGGAATTGACATGAATGAGACTCTCCGAGGTGTCAACAGCCTCATGGAGCAGTACGGACTCACGGCACAGCAGGCCATGGACTATATCGTAAAGGGTACACAGAATGGCCTGGATAAGACAAACGAGCTGGGGGATAACCTCTCAGAGTATTCTGGAAAGTTCGCTCAGGCCGGTTATTCCGCTCAGGAGTATTTCCAGCTATTGCAGAACGGACTGGACAATGGAGCGTATAACCTGGACAAGGTAAACGATGCCATTAACGAAGTCACGACCAGACTGGTTGATGGAACTATAGCGGATTCACTGAGCAAAATTGATGAAAAGACCGGGGAGGTACAAGCCGGAACCGGAGGCTGGAGCAAAGAAGTTGAGGATGTATTCAAACAGTGGCAGCAGGGCGGAGCTACACAGAAAGATGTTATTGATGCCATTGTGACAGATATTCAAAACACAGAGAACCAGCAGGACAAACTGAACAAAGCAGCGCTGGCATTCGGTACAATGGCCGAGGACGGCAATGCGAAGTTTATCGAGTCGCTCACTACGGTAGGGGACACCTATGATGACGTGGCTGGATCAGCAGAGAATATGTTCGACCAGTCCACGACAGACTCCCAGACGTTTGAGGCAAGCATGAGACAGCTGGAGCAGAGCCTGATTCCGTTGGGAGAGGCACTGATGAACCTGGCAAACAATATCATTCCACCGATAGCAGCAGGATTGAAACAGACGGGAGAGTTTTTCGGAAAACTGCCAGAGCCGGTACAGAATTTTGTGATTATACTGGGGGCTGTGATTGCCGCCTTTACCACTTTAGCCCCTGCCATAACAGCGGTTATGATGATTGTGGGAACGCTAGGAACAGCGGTCCTAGGACCAATCATCGGAATTATTGCCGGTGTAGCTGCAGCAATTACCGCAATCATAGCCATTGTGAAAAACTGGGGCGCTATATCGGAGTGGTTCGGAGATTTATGGGTAAAAGTGAAAGAGAAATGCTCACAAGTGTGGGAATCAATCTGCTCATTTTTTACCGAAACGATACCGCAGGCATGGGACAGCCTGGTGGCAAAATTCCAAAGTATCCCGGAATGGTGGGCTGGAATCTGGAACCAGATTTCGGATTTTTTCACAAACGCATGGAATACGATCATGCAGAATCCTGTAGTACAAGAAACTATAGGAACCATAACAGGCCTTTGGCAGACCGGAGTTAATACAATTCAGTCAATCTGGAGCGGACTTGTTGATATCGCAAAAGGTGCATGGGAGCTTTTGAAAAACACGATTCTCGCACCGGTTCTTTTACTGATAGATCTCGTAACAGGAGATTTCAGCAAATTAAGCACGGATGCACAGGCTATCTGGAATAATATCAAAAATGCAGCAAGCCGGATCTGGACAGGAATCAAAACGGTTGTAACAACACTGATACAGGGGCTAAAAACGAATGTCTCAACACTATTCACTAGCATAAGAGATATAGCGAATGGAATTTGGGAATCTATTAAAGAAAAAGTTACGACTACAGCTGGAAAGCTGAAGGATTCAGCTGTTGATGCGTTTAGAAGCATGGTATCAAACATTGGCACTGCCTTGTCCGGGTTAGGAACCGTAGTCGAGAATGGATTTCAGTCGGCAATTAACTTTATCGTTTCTCTTCCTGGGAAAGCATGGAACTGGGGTGTAGATTTCGTGAACGGAATCGCAAATGGAATCAGAAGCGCCATAGGAGCCGTGACAAGCGCTGCTTCGGACGTGGCAGGTAAGATTCGGGCTTTCCTTCATTTCTCTGTACCAGATGAAGGACCTTTGACTGACTATGAAAGTTGGATGCCGGACTTCGTTCAGGGACTTGCCAAAAGCCTTGAGAACAGCCGGGGAATGATACAGAAAGCAGTACAGGGCCTTAGTAGTGACCTGATTGTATCTGCAAATGTAACAGGTGTTCAGACTGCCGGAACCACAAACGTAAATTTCTACGGAAATTATAAGTTTGAAGATGCGCAGGAGATTGACTACTTAATGAACCAGGCAGCACTGAGAATATCGAGGAAACGTTAATGATAGTAGATGGAAAAGATCTGACAAAAAAATATAAAGGAAAAATAAAATTTGGCCAGCAGACCATCCAGCCACGACAGGTAAATACTTACACAGAGTGGCTGGATCATAATGCGGATCCGACCCGATCATGGTTCCCTGAGACGCGGTTTTTCGAAGTGCAGATAGAAATGATTGTATCCGGGAGCACTAAAACAGAGGCAGAGCTGAGAATCAGTGAGGTAGTTAACGACTTTGTGACCGGAAGTATGATCAGACTGGACAATGTTGATATAAATATCAGTGCAGAAGTTACCGGAGTCGAAAAAGAATTCATAAAAAGATGGGACTATAAAGTGACAATAACAATGCAGGGATGGGAAAAGAGTACAGAGCAGATTACGGTTGCGGTGAATGGTACCGTACAGATTATTCTTGCAGAAGGAAATCTAGCGGCTCCTTGCGATATTGAAATCACTCCAAAAACAGATATAGCACAGATTCAGTTGTTTGGCGCATTTTACGACCAGGTCTCCGGATCCGATGAAGGAATAATTATCAAAAATCTGAAGCAAGGAAAAAAGATAGTGATTAGCGGAGATGATTGCACAGTTCTTCAGGAGGGAAAGAACAAATTTTCAGACACAGAGTTCTGGGCGTTTCCGCACCTGAGACCAGGAAGCAATACAATCAGCTGCACAAGTGATCAGTGCGATATTGTTATTAAATACAAACCACGATATATGTAAAGGAGAGTTGAAATGAGATTTACAAATCAGAAGATTGAGAACATGCAGAACGTGCTTACGGCAGTTGGAAATAAAGAAATTGATAATCCCGTTCTCGCACTTAAAATTGCAAGAAACAACTATAACCTTACTCAGGTATTAAATCCTGTTCTGAAAGTTAAAAACGATATCTTAAGAAAATATGGCGAAAAAGATGAAAAAGGCAAGATCGTCATGGACGAAGACGGAAGAATCCGTATCACAGATATCCCTGGATATAACACGGAAATCACCACGTTGATGAATACAGAAACCGATGTGAATGTTGAGCGCTTTTCAGAAGAAGAATTCAAGAAAATGAACGCAACTCCAAATCAGCTTATGACTTTACTTGAAATAGCAAAATAATCATGAAAAAGCGGGGAGGATAACATGCTTAGAATATTAGATAAAAATAAAGTCCCCGTGAAGGGTTTGCGAAAATACAGTGATTTGTGTATCGAGAACTCGATCGAGCTTGATGATAAGACACTTACGTTTTCAGTACCGTACAGAAATGTCAGATCAGCTATTGTGGTTGAAGGGTACATAGAAACAAAAGAAGACCGATTTGTTGTTAAAGAAATCGAAAAAAGCAGTGAGGGAACAGCAAATATAACGGCGCAACTGGACTTGGAAAGCCTGGAAGGAAAACCGTTCAGGACATTCAGATCAGAAGAACAAACGATAAAAGCAGCATTGCAGCTGGCATTTACAGGAACTGGCTGGACAGTTGGTGAGTGTAGTGTTTCAAAAAAACGAACACTGTCCATGGCAAATGTGTCTGCGCTGGATGTCCTGAAACAGGCTTTGAAAACATATCGGGCTGAGATTAAGATTGATTCTAAAAAACAGAGCATCGATATATATCCGGAAATCGGAAGTGACAAGGGAGTGTATTTTTCAGACCAGCTGAATCTTCGAAAGCTTACTGTACAGTATTCCACATATGATTTCTACACAGAGATAGAGCCATACGGAAAAGATGGATTAACCATTGAAACAGTTAATTCAGGAAAGATTTATCTGGAAAATCATCAGTACAGCAGCAAGAAAAAACGCTGCATCTGGAAAGATGAGAGATATACGATCGCAGATTCATTAAAAGAAGATGCTGCAGCAAAGCTGGCAGATATGAGCAAGCCGTATGTATCATACAGTGCAGACATCGTAGATTTATCACGAAATTCCCAAAAATATTCAATACTCCAATACGAAATCGGTGATACGGTAACTTTAATCGATCACGTTACTGGAGAGAAAGAGAAGCAGCGTATTGTAAGTGTGAAAATTTATCCGGAGGCGCCGGAAAAGAATAGCTGCACACTGGCGAATAAAGTTCTGACTTTTGATGAGCTGGCACAAAAGTATGAAGATACCGCAGATACGGTGGATAACATCACGAACGATAATGGCCAGATTGACGGAGATGCAATCGATGGAATACATAGCAGACAGATTATTGATTTGGAAAATGGAATAATTGAATCAGCGTACATCAAAGAGCTAGGTGTAAAATATCTGGATGTGTCTGGAAAAATCACAGCTGTAGAAGGCGAATTTGGAATACTGAAATCAAATACGGCACAGTTTGAGGAAACGTATACGAAAAGACTGGAAGCTGTAGAAGGAGATATCTACACCCTCAGAACAACTGATTTTACAGCTGTTAACGCCAAAATCGGTATCCTGGATAATGAATTCGGGAATATCAAGGTACTTTTATCAGGCGGTGCTGGTATTGGTGAAATACAGAACATCCACCTGACCTCACAGAATGCGGTCATTGACTCGGCTCTGATTCGGTCAGCGGTGATGCAAACAGTATCTGTTGCAGATCTTCTTGCCGGCACAATCTCAACAAACAAATTCCTGATAGCTTCCGACGATGGCGGCATCCGTATCCAGGGAGCAACGCAGCAGTGGTCCGATACAGATGGCACAGTCCGGATGCAGGCTGGACGGGACGCAAATGGAGATTTCACCTTCTCCCTGTTTGATAAGACCGGAAAAGGCATCCTGATCGATGCAACAGGTGTTAAGCCTGATGCGATAGCAGATGGGCTGATCGTCAATAAGATGGTGTCTGATTCGGCCAACATAGCAGCATCTAAACTTGATATAAACAGCCTGTTTACAGAAATCAATAACAGCTCCAAGGTAATCAAGAGTAACCGTATCTGGCTGGATGATTCTAACCAAAGTCTTAATCAGGCATACACTAAGATGAGCCAGAATATCACCCGGATTGGAGACACTGCAAGTTCTGCATCAGATAGTGCATCAGCGGCAACAGATGCGGCTAAGAAGGCCATGGAAACATTATCTGGTATCTCAACACTGGATGCTATTGGTGCATCGCTCAATAATGACGCTCATGTGGTCCATACCTACGCAGATGGAACCGGAGGGGATTACAGTTCCTGTTACACTGTCTTTTCAGTGTTCCTGGGTGATACAGATGTATCTGATCATATTGATGAGATCAAGGCTACTACATCTCCCGGCATAGCCGGAACATGGGATCCGAATCTCAGAAAGTATCAGGTTACTGCAATGTCCACTGACAGCGGATATGTTGATATATCGGCACTGTACGGACTGGAAAGTAAAGTACTTCTGGTAGGCGGTAAAGGCTTGATTATTAGTGGCAAAACGATGGTAGTGAAGTCCGTGGGCTCATGGATCACAAAGCGTTTTTCTGTATCCAAAGCTAAGGACGGTAAGATTGGCCTGAGTTATGACCTGAGAGCTAGTACACAGATTATTAAGAAACTGAAAGATGATAAAACACTGGAACCAGCAAATGTGACGTTCTCAGCTTTTAAAAATGACAATGGTATGGTGAGCAGTTATTCCGGAAAGTTCCAGATCGAAGAGTCAACGGATTCCGGGAAGACCTACAATATCAAATATGGATCCACATCTCCGGAGCTGATGAAGGTATATACTCCATCTGGCCCGGATGTAAATATCATCAAATGCTCTCTGTATGATGAATCTGGTGTGCAGCTCCTGGATACGCAGACGGTATCGATCATATCAGATGCTGCAGGTCTTGCAAAAGATATAGCCGCAGCAGACAAGAAGGCACAGGAAGCTAAGAGCGCAATTGAAACGACATCTCAGGAGGTGGCTAATATCCAGAGCAGTATCAAAGGGTTTGAAACAGAACTATCTCAAACCATAACTGATCTGCATGGTGTTACAGATGGAACACTCCTATACAATGCGAAGTATCAGGACAATGGCGACGGAACTACTACGATATCAGCGGTTCTATATAAAGCTGGCAAGGATGTTACAAAAGAATATCCGGCTGCATGGTTTGCCTGGAGCAGACGCACAGAGAGCGGCGAAGTGTTCCTACAGTATGGCTATTCAGTAACAGTAAATAACAATGATTATATGTTCGGTGGAGTAGTTATCGGACAATTCACAAGATATATACATATGGCTCTTGTCGTTGGTGACAAGATTCTGGTAGTTGGAAGTAAGGCTATATGCTTACAAGTAGATGCGTAAGGTGCCCGATCAGGGCACCAGAAAGGAGATAATATGGCATTACCGCAGGACGGCCAGAACGCAAATGCCTTGGCCACAGTAAAAGAAGTACCAACAGGAAAGAAATTGATATTTGTAGACCCAACCACAAATGAGGGTGGTGTTATCACACTTGAGGATTTGACCACCCAGATACTCAAAAATTTGACATCGCAAACATTTGCATTAGATCAGGGAACCAAGACACTTCCAGCCGCACTTAATGAATTAAATAGTAACCGTATTTCCAGTTATGCAAGTGCCGCCTACGACAAGATTCCAGACGGCAACGAAATTGCTTTTTTCCGTGCTGGTGAAAACGCAATTGTAGTAAACGAAAACCTTACTATACCTCCGTGGGCATTCTGCATCTACATTCCATTCGGACGGGATGCTGGATTGATAGTTGTTGGAATTGGTAAAGTAATAGCAGCCTACCGGATGAACAGCACTTGGACATATCGTTACGACATAAAATAGTAAGCGGTTTTTTACTGAAAATATCGGAGATACAACTGCTGATAACCATGCAAAAATTGATAGAAATATTGATTTCGAAGCAATGAGCTGGATAAACTCTAACTATGATAAAACATTTGGCAATCAATGGTGCTTTATAAAAAGTATCAGAATTGACCAAGCCGGATACGCATTTCAGTTTATTATTTCGTGTCAACTTAAAACCACCGTTGCTTCGAGGTATTGTGACAAAGGTACTTGGGGAAAATGGTCAATAATTTCTTAATAACTTTCCTCTTCCCATTTAATTGGTTTGTGAACAGAGCACTTCTTGTGGCAAAATAAAGGTAAAATAAAGCCATAGGAGGTGCACTTTTTTGACAAAAATCGAAATGATACAATCGAGGATAATGGAGAGGATGCAGGATATACTTTCGAACGAACAGTTGCAGCACTTGGAGAACGTCTTGGCGATAGAATTCCACGGGATTGAGGTGCAGGAGGAGTGTACGCAGCTAGTAACGTCAGAAATTCACTGGCAGAAGATTCTTAGGACCTTCATTGCTTCGAAAAGAATCGAGAACTGCAGTCCAGGAACACTGGAAAGATATAATGACTGTGTAGTTAAGCTTGTCACGGCTCTGAATAAGCGGCTACAGGATATCACAACGAATGACATTCGATACTATCTTGCAATGTATCAGGAACAGAGGAAGATCTCTATGAGCTATATGGATACGATCAGACGGTACCTAAGTAGCTTTTTTGCATGGATATCGGATGAGGGGTATATTAGCCGCAATCCTATGAGGCGCCTTAAGAAGATTAAGGTACCAAGAATGATTAAGAAACCCTTTACACAAGCTGAAATGGAGCATCTGCGCTGTAACGCGGAGTGCCAGCGAGACATAGCAATCATGGCGTTCCTGTACAGTACAGCGGCCAGAATTGGGGAGGTTGTGAGACTGAACCGGAAAGACATAAATTGGGCTAATAAGGAAGTGATTATATACGGAGAAAAGGGAAAGAAGGAGAGAAGAGTATACCTGACGGATGATTGTGCATATCATCTGCATAAGTATCTGTTATCCAGAGATGATACAAACCCGGCCTTGTTCGTGAGCAATAAGCGGCCACACACCCGCCTAGGAAAGCAGGCAATCCAGTCCATGCTACGAACACTTGGCCAGAAGACGGAAATCCATGCACATCCGCATAAATTCCGTCGCACATTACTGACGGACGCCGGAAACCGAGGCATACCACTTCAGGAAATCCAGATGTATGCCGGACACCAGAAGCCAGACACGACTATGATGTATGTGACGGTAAGTGAAGAAAACGTCCGAGCATCATTCAGACGGTATATAGCCTGAATTGTTCTAAATAAATAATATAATTTTTTGAAGCTGGCAGAAATGGCAGCCTTTTTGTCGTACCTAAAAAACTACAAAAAGGAATCGCTTCTGGCACCATTATTTAAAATGATGGAAGCAATTTTTGATTTGCTGGTTCCTTTAGTTGTAGCAAGAATTATTGATGATGGTATCAGAAGGGGGGATACAACCTATGTTTTGCAGATGGGGGGTGTGCTGTTATTGTTAGCAGCGTGCGGTTTGACTTTTTCACTTACGGCACAGTTTTTTGCGGCAAAAGCAGCAGCAGGATTTGGTAAAGAACTTAGACATTCACTGTTTGATCATATACAAAAATTGTCGTACACTCAGCTTGACAATCAGGGAACATCAACACTTATAACAAGAATGACATCTGATGTTAACCTTGTGCAGACTCAGGTTAATATGGCCATAAGATTATTACTTCGTTCACCGTTTATTGTTTTTGGCGCAATGATTATGGCATTCTTTGTAGATGGAAAGACGGCTATGGTTTTTGTTGTGGCTATTCCGGTTTTGTCAGTTATAGTTTATGGAATTATGCTTATTACAATTCCATTATATAAGAAAGTTCAGTCAAGACTTGACAAGGTTATGGGAAGTACAAGAGAGAACCTTGACGGTGTCCGAGTGATTAGAGCTTTTAATAAACAGGAA